>Ga0074199_1000290_pt1 | contig 92219 bp, 80 predicted proteins | sample EPASupsiteSAE347_FD_64528 | JGI IMG/M metagenome (GOLD analysis project Ga0074199, IMG submission 64528) | Bioremediated contaminated groundwater from EPA Superfund site, New Mexico - Sample SAE3-47 | ecosystem: Environmental > Aquatic > Deep subsurface > Groundwater > Contaminated ...
AAAAGACATAGAAGATAAAATTGAACACAGCATTCATTTTGCTCGCTCATCCAAGCTTTCCGATGTTTCCGAACTTTACCGCGGAGTATTTATATGAGAATGATCACTTATTGTGAAGCCCTCAATGAAGCTATCTGCCAGGAAATGGAAAGAGATTCCTCCATATTCGTATACGGCGTGGGTGTTCCCGATCATAAGAAAATATTTGGTTCAACAGCCAATATCCTGGAAAAATTTGGGCCGGAGCGCTGTTTCGATACGCCCATCGCTGAGGATTCCATGACCGGCTTGGGTATTGGTGCGGCGATAAATGGTTTGCGTCCTATTCACATTCATATTCGTGTCGATTTTCTTTTACTTGCGATGAATCAGATTGCAAATCTTATGTCGAGCTTGTGTTTCGGTAGCGGAGGGAAAATCTCGGTGCCTTTGGTTGTTCGTGTTGTTGTCGGGAGAGGCTGGGGGCAAGGTTATCAACACAGCAAAAGCATGCATTCCACCTTTGCTCATATTCCCGGTATAAAAGTAGTTTGTCCTACTACCCCGGCGGATGCCAAGGGTTTAATGATCACCGCCATTCGGGATAACAATCCTGTTCTTGTATTTGAACACAGATGGCTTTATTGGCAAAAAGGGGAAGTTCCCAAAGAAGAATTTGAGATTCCTATCGGTACCGGAAATATCCTTAGAAAGGGAAAAGATTTGACCATTGTCGCAACATCTTGGATGAATGTGGAAGCTCAACATGCCGCTAAAATTCTCAGCAAGAACGGTGTTGAAGCGGAAATAATTGACCCGCGATCCGTCGTTCCCCTTGATGAAAAAATAATAATAGACTCGGTTTCCAAAACCGGACGCTGCATTATTGCCGACAATGATTGGGTCTTCTGCGGATTTGGTTCTGAGATAGCAGCCATGGTGGCTGAAAAATGTTTTAACAGCCTAAAGTCTCCGGTGAAACGTATCGGCTTTGCTCATACGCCTTGTCCCACGGTTCGCCATCTGGAAAATGAGTTTTATCCCAATGCCAAGACTATTGTTCACGAAGCGGAAAAGATGCTCAACTTGAAAGAAATTGATCTGTCAAAGGAAAGTTTCTTTAGCCATGAAAGTCGCTTCAAAGGTCCATTTTAATTTTAATGATATATTTCAATGCTGGATATGCGCGATTTTGAGAAATTTGGTTATGCTTTGATGCAGGTTTTCAATGCCCGTTTTAAAGTATTGCTCTGATACAAAACATTGTTTTAAATATATTTGATTTGGAGTTTGTCATATGCCGAATGTCACAATTGATGATTTTGCCCGTTCTTTTGGTACAACTCCTAGTGAATTTTCAAATGTTTGTCTTGAGAACATAAACAAACATGATTTCTCTTACAAATTGTTGGCTAAAAAATCACGGGATGGGGTCATTTTGGAGGTGTTGAAGAAAATCTCCGGTGACACCCAAATCATCGGAGCAAAAGAGCGTACAGCGGCGTGGGAAAACGGATGGGCGGAAAACCTTGAGGCTTTTAAAGCTAGTAATTTCGATCTTGATACGCTGGTTCCCAAATTCATTCGAGCCAATCAACCCATACGATATAACGGAGATTATATTATTCCGCGGAATTCAAGGTTTGAATACGATTATATGACCGTATTTCGAATTTGGCTTTTTCAGAAATATTTTTCCGATTATTCAACAATATATGAATTTGGTTGCGGTTCCGGATTAAACCTTGTGCTGTTGGCTTCGCTCATGCCCGACAAAAAATTATTCGGTTTGGATTTTGTCCAATCGTCCGTGGAGTTGATGAATAGAATCGGGCAGACTCATAACTGGCCTCTTTCCGGTTGCCACTTTGACATGATCAAGCCGGATGAAAGTTTCCGCTTATCAAAAGGAAGTGCTGTTCTTACTTTCGGCGCCCTTGAGCAAGTCGCGGGGAAATTCGAAAGTTTCATTCAGTATCTATTGAAGCAAAAAATCGGGATTTGTGTACACGTTGAACCGACAATCGAGTTGTACGATGAAACAAAGCTTTTTGATTATCTTGCCGTTCAGTTTCATCGTAAGCGTGGTTACACGGAAAATCTTCTTCCTTATATTCAAAGACTTGAAACCGAGAAAAAGGTCAAGATTCTTCAGATAAAGCGTCTGTATTTCGGAAGTCTTTTCATGGAAGGATATACTTACTTCGTTTGGCAACCTCTTTCAGGAGAGTAAAGTCAAAATGGATTTGGAATTATCCGGAAAATATGCCTTAATTACCGGCGGAAGCCATGGCATCGGAAGAAGCATAGCCCTTTGCCTTGCCCGAGAGGGCTGTAATATCGCAATTTGCGCTAGAACTCAAGACCGTTTGGATTGCGTTGTTAAGGAAATCCGAGAAATGAGTGTTGAAGCCCTCGGTATTTGTGCTGATATTACGGACCTTGAGCAGATTGCCGGGATGATGCAAACGATTGAAAAAAAATGGGGTTCCCTCCAAATTCTTGTGAATAATGCGGGAGGAGGAGGTCGCTGGGGAAGCGAAACTATTGAAGAAAACAACGATGCGCTTTGGGTCGAGGTCTTTAATAAAAATGCATTAGCCGCCGTTCGATGTACCACCGCCGTAATTCCCTGGATGAAAAAGCAAAAGTGGGGGAGGGTTGTAACCATTACCTCAATATATGGAAGAGAAGGTGGCGGTCGACCCTGGTTCAATATGGCCAAAGCCGCCCAGACAAGTTTGATGAAATGCCTTGGTTTGACCCGGGATTTGGTAAGATCGGGCATAACATTCAACAGCGTTGCCCCTGGCCCAATCATGATTCCGGATACCGGCTGGGACAAAGAACGTTTGCTCGATCCGTCGGCTTTCGAACGAAAGGTTCAGGAGGAGTTCACATTAGGTCGTCTTGGAACACCGGAAGAAATCGGTAATGTCGTAACTTTTTTATGCTCTGAAAAAGCTTCCCTTGTAAATGGGGCATCAATCGTGGTTGATGGAGGAGAATCGCGAGCGTTTTAGAGGGATTGGTTTGAGTTGAAATATCGTCGTGAAAGGTTTGAAATGAAATTTGGATTATTGCGATGACGCATGCAGTAAAGGTTGATGATCCTCGATTATTTGCTCCGCAATGTTCTTGCCTGCAGCCTGTCGAGATCATGCACGAAAACCCTTGGTTCACGGTTCGGAATCGGCAAGGTTTTTTCACGATTGAATACAACCGTCCGCAAACTCTCGTTCTGCCGATTGTTGATGATTCCGGTGTCGTTTTTGTCAAGGTAAAACGCCCGATCATTGCAGACTCTACATGGGAACTTCCGGCCGGGGGCGTCGAGGAAAACGAAACGCCGATTGAAGCTACAAAGCGGGAGTTGGCCGAAGAGACCGGAATTCGGATTTCGGACCTGGAGAGATTTCAAATGTTGCCTCCCCTTTCCATCACGCCGAGATATCCGTGCTTTCCCTTTATTTTTCAAGTTTCTCTCACGATGCGTGATTTTCAGTCGCGCAATTCCCATGATGATGAGGTTGATAAGGTTGCTTATTTCTCTTTTCAAAAGATCATCAACATGATAAAGAATGGAGAAATTTACAATGGTCTGCAATTGGGTATTGTTGTCAGATTCCTATTGACAAACAATCTTCTTAAATTAAACGATGAGATATGAAAAAATCTCAATCTGTTTTGCTTTTTAAATAATTGGAGGAAATATGCTGGGTAAAAATGTTTTGGCTGAATTCAAAAATAAAAGTGCGCTTGTTACCGGCGGAACGGGTCTTATCGGTAGACAAATCGTGAAGATCCTGTGTGATGCCGGGGCCGATGTAAGAATAATGTCTCTCGACAAAGTCGAAGTAGATTCGAGAGCAAAACACATTCTGGGAGATTTGACGGATTTCAATCTATGCAAAACTTTAACTCATGGAATAGATTTCGTCTTTCATATTGCCGGAATCAAAGGTTCGGTAGAAGTAACCAAGTCCAAACCGGCGAACTTTTTTGTCCCTCTTTTGATGATGAACACAAATATCTTGGAAGCTTGCAGAATCAATAAGGTAAAAAAGGTTGTTTATACAAGTTCCATTGGTGCATATCCGAGCGCGGAAATTTTCAAAGAGAGCGATCCGAATGACGGTCCGCCGATGGATATGTTTCCCGGTTGGGCAAAGCGTATGGCTGAGATGCAGATTCAAGCCTATAGAATTCAGTACGGATTGGAAAATTTTTCGGTTGTCAGACCATGTAATGTTTATGGCCCGGGAGATAATTTTGACCCGAAGAATGCAATGGTTATTCCAACCTTGATGCATCGGATTTGGAAAAAGGAAAATCCGGTTGTTGTTTGGGGAGATGGTTCCGCGGTGCGGGATTTCGCCTATTCTCGTGATGTCGCGGAAGGTGTAATCCTTGCAGTACATCATGGAACGAAAGGTCATCCCTTTCTCAATTTAGGAAGCGGGAAAGGTTATACCATTAAGGAACTTGTCGAAACCCTTAATTTGGTCACTCCGTTCAATTATCGTTTTGATTCCGAAAAACCGGGCGGCTTTCCAAGGCGGGTCATGGATATTTCGCTCGCCCGGGAAACCATCGAATATAAACCAACCACGACTCTTGAGGATGGTTTACGGGAAACCTGGGAATGGTATTTGAAGAACACTGACGAATATTCCAAAAAACAAAATTATTTTAAGGAATAATTTCTGGGAAATAACGAAAGGACCTATATGTATAAAGGGGCTAATGTATTAGTTACCGGCGGTGCCGGATTTATTGGGACCAACCTTATCAAACGACTCAAAGACCTTGGATCAAATGTCAGGGCGACATGGCATAAGAAAAGGCCGATTATTGAAGATCGAAAGGTTGAGTATATTCAATGTGATCTTCAGAAGCCCGATGATTGTGCAAAAGTATGTCAAGGAATTGAATACGTCTTTCTGTGCGCCGCCAACACGTCGGGTGCCGCGGTAATGGAGAAAACTCCTTTGGTTCACTTGACTCCAAATATCCTTATGAATTCCCTGATGCTTGAAGCGGCATACGCCGCTGGTGTTCGAAAAACTCTTTTCATCAGCAGTAATACCGTCTATCCGGTAACTGAACACCCGGTTAAGGAAAATGAAGTCACCAATCTTTTTTACGAAAAATACTTTATTGTGGCCTGGATGAAACGTTTTACGGAAATCATGTGCGAAATGTATTCCACGAAAATCAAAAAACCGATGAAAACCGTTGTTGTCCGTCCGGCAAACAGTTTTGGTCCCTATTCCGATTTTGAGTGGGAAACTTCGCATGTCCTTCCGGCAATGATTCGCAGGGTTGTCGAAAGACATGATCCCATAAAAGTTTGGGGTGATGGAAAAGATATTAAAGATTTTATTTTTGTTGAAGACTTGGTTGAAGGCTTGTTGGCGGCCATGGAAAAAATCGACGGTTTTGACCCGATAAACATTGCCAGCGGAAATCAATATGTTCTACGGGATATCTTAAAAACGATTATTGAAATTGACGGATATAAAAATGCCAAAATAGAATATGATTCCACGAAGCCCACAATGATTCCCAAGCGATTGATCGATCCCTCAAAAGCAAAGGAAAAATTGGGTTTTGTTGCAAAAACACCCATCGAAGAGGGGTTAAAGAAAACCATTTCTTGGTATCGGGGAACATTAAAGGCGGAAAAAATTTGATGGATTATAAATTCTTGAGTGAAAAAGCATCATGGGTAAGAAAAGAAACCCTGAGAATCCACAAGATTGCCCCCGGAATTAGATTGGCCTCGGCTCTTTCATGCGTTGAACTGTTGACGGTTCTCTATTATGGAAAAGTTCTGAAATTTGACCCGACAAATATATTTTCTAATGACAGAGACCGATTTATTATCAGTAAGGCGCATGGTGTTGTTTCATTTTATCCTGTTTTGGCCGACAACGGCTTTTTTCCAATATCCGAACTGGGTAAAGTAGGAAAACCGGGATGTATTCTTGGAGATATCCCCGATTGCTCGATTCCGGGTTTCGAAACCGTAAACGGTTCTTTGGGACATGGATTGGGGGTTGGTTGCGGAACAGCAATTGCTTTGAAAAAGCAGGAAAAAAATGAGAAAGTTTTTATCTTTTCCGGCGACGGTGAACTCTTCGAAGGGTCGGTTTGGGAAGCGATAATGTTTGCGGGTCATCATAAGCTCGATAATCTGATCATGATTATTGATTACAATAAAATCAGCATGCTGGATTATTGTAATAAAATTATAGACTTAGGTACCATTGCCGATAAATTCCAAATCTTCGGATGGGAAACTAAAGAAATTGATGGACACGATGTTAAAGAAATATTCGAATCGCTTACGAAAATCAAACGGAAAAAATCATCTTCTCCTCAGGTAGTGATTGCACATACCATAAAAGGAAAAGGCGTTCCGAAATTGGAAGGCGATTCCCTCTGCCATATTCGTGCACTTACGCCCGAAGAAATTGACGCGATAATAAACTAGGAGAGTTATTTCATGGAATTTAAGGCTATGAGGGATGTATTAATCGACCATATTACCGATCAAATGGAAACCGATAAAAAGGTTTTTTTTGTTTCCGCGGATTTTGGTTCACCGGCACTTGATAGGCTTCGACAAAATTTTGAAGATCGATTCATAAATGTCGGAATAGCGGAGCAAAATCTCATCAATATTTCCGCGGGCCTTGCCCTGGAAGGCTATAACGTATATTCATACGCGATCGCGCCGTTTCTAACCATGAGGGCCTATGAGCAAATAAGAATTCATCTTTCCATACTTTCCCAAAGGCGGCCTATGAATGTAAATTTAATAGGTGTGGGTTGCGGATTAAGCTACGATGTTACAGGGCCGACGCATCACTGTTTTGAAGACCTTTCAGTGATCAACACTTTGCCTAATATAGAGATTTTCTCCCCGTGCGACAAAGAACTCACGAAAAGAGTCGTCGAATATTCTTCCAAAGTAGTAAGACCAAAATACTTTCGTCTGGATGGAAAAAACTTACCGGATATTTATCATTCCTTTCCGGATGTTAAAATCGAAGATTCTTTTTTCGAACTGATTCAGGGAAAGGATGTTTGCATTGTTTCAACAGGATATATGACCCATAAAGCAATAAGTATTGCAACCGAGCTGAAAAAACAAAATATTTCCGCCGGAGTAATTGACCTTTTCTTGTTGAAACCTCTTAAAGAAGGAAAGCTGCATGACAAACTTTCAAATTATAAATGCGTGATTTCTCTGGAAGAAGGTTTTATCAATAAAGGTGGTCTCGACACCATTATTTCCTGCTTATTGAGAAAGAATCGTTCGAGGCTTCCTTTCAAAGGATTTGGATTTGGAGATTCCTACATTTTTGAAGTCGGCGGAAGAGAATATCTTCACGGACTCGTAGGACTCGATATTCCCACAATTCAAAAAGAAATAGTAAATTTGTTGGCTTAAGGTCGTGATGGATAATGATTAAAATTGAGAAAACCAAATTGGATGGTGTTTTGTTGATCAAGCCTGAAGCTTTTGAAGATCATCGCGGGCAATATGTGGAAACTTATTCCAAGGATTCGTATTTTGAAAACGGCATAAAAGTAGAGTTTGTACAAGACGATATCTCGGTTTCTTCCAGGAATGTATTGCGTGGAATTCATGGAGATGCCGAAACTTATAAACTTATTTCCTGTCTTTACGGAAAGTTCTATCTTATCGTTATCAACAATGATCCCTCTTCAAGTCAATTTGGAAAATGGCAGTCTTTCGTGCTTTCCGACTGTAATCGTCACCAAGTGCTTGTTCCGCCCAAACATGGCAATGGGCATTTGGTGCTTTCCAAACAAGCTATTTTTCATTATAAGCAGAATACTTATTATAATCCCGCCGGGCAATTCACCATTCTGTGGAATGATCCGAAATTTAAATTTTGGTGGCCGGTTAAAAATCCGATTCTTTCCCAAAGAGATGAATTTGGCAAGTTCGTGAGTTGATGAAATGATAATCACGAGAACTCCTTTCAGAGTTTCTTTTTTCGGTGGTGGAACCGATTACCCGCTATATTACAATGAACATGGCGGCGCGGTGCTCAGCACGACAATGAACAAATACTGCTACTTGACGGTGAGAGAGCTTCCCCCCTTCTTTGATCATAAATTTCGTATCCGATATACGGAGAGAGAAGAAACTCAAAATATTAATGAAATCAGACATCCGTCCGTTCGCGCGTGTTTAAATTTTGTCGGAATACAAAACGGCATTGAACTGGTTCATACCAGCGATATTCCTGCCAGGTCCGGAATCGGTTCAAGTTCGTCGTTTACGGTCGGATTTTTGAACTCGCTTTTTGCGTTGCAGGGAAAAATGGTTTCCAAAAGAAAGCTGGCATTGGATGCAATTCATATCGAGCAAGATATTTTAAAGGAAAATGTCGGCTCGCAAGATCAGGTAGCTGCCGCCTTTGGCGGATTCAATAAAATTGAGTTCGGCGGAAATGACGGGGTTTTCGTAAAGCCGATTACAATTACTCATGAGAATTTGGATTACATTCAAAATTGTTGTTTGTTTTATTTTACGGGTTTCTCACGTACAGCTTCCGACATTGCTAAAGAACAAATTGAACTGACGAAGCAAAAGAAAAGAGAACTTGCCTTAATGCATGAAATGGTGGATGAATCGATCCGAATTTTAAATGGAACGCAAAATAACCTCAATGATTTCGGAAATCTGTTACATGAAGCATGGACTCTTAAGAAAACCCTTTCATCAAAAATTTCCAATAATCAAATTGATGAAATATATGAGTTGGGAAGAAAAGCCGGTGCTTTGGGTGGTAAAATTTGCGGAGCAGGCGGAGGCGGATTCATCCTTTTCTTTGTTCCTCCGGAAAACCAAGAAAAAGTAAAAGAAGCTCTGAAGAATTTTCTCCTGGTTCCATTTCGTTTTGAAAACCTTGGTTCCCACGTCATTTTTTATTCGCAGTAAAGAAATTCTACAAGAACCTGTTTTTCAAAGATCTCCCGGGATTCACTCGAAAATTAATGTGTTGACATCGGAACCTACGAGTTGTATTTTCAGGCGGAAAAATCCTCTCGACATTTGATGAATAATGGAAACAAAAGAGTAAAAAAGATATCGCATGAAAGTATTATTTTGCATTTATCAGCTTGATTTCGCCGATCATATAGCCATTCCTTATCTTTCCGCCGTCGCCAAAAAATTGGGACATGAAACGTTTTTATGCATTTTAAAAGAGCGGAACCTTTCGGATGTCGTCAAGGAAATTCGACCTGATGTCGTGGCATATTCGGCGAACATCGCGGGCTTTGAAGAAATGGTCGTTTCACACAAGGCGGCTCGAAAAATATACGATTTTATCTCCATCATGGGAGGACCGCATCCTACTTTTTTCCCCGAGACTTTCGCGAGCACCGGCGTTGACGCTTATTGCATCGGTGAAGGGGAACTTGCTTTCGAAGACTTTCTTCGCCGGGTAGAGCAAAAGAAAAGCTACGACGATCTTCCCAATCTGATAACGGCCTCGGCAAACAATCCTGTTCGCCCGCTCATCAAAAATCTAGATGATCTGCCGTTCCCAGATAGGGATATCACTCTCGGTAATTCTTTCCTGAAAAATACCCCCAAAAAGACCTTTTATACTATGCGTGGTTGTCCGTTTCAATGCAACTATTGCTGTAATAATTATTTTCGGGCTTTATATACTGGGAAAGGTCCCGCGATCAGACGTTTTTCAGTCGAAAGAGTGCTTACCGAAATCGAATACGTCAAGAAAAGATATCGAACGGATTTCATCAAATTCGGTGACGATCTCTTTGCGATGGTAGCCGATGATTGGCTTGAGGAATTCGCGGAAAAATATCCGAAGAGAATCGGTGTTCCGTTCAACTGTTACCTTCGTTTCGACCGAGTCGACGAGAAGCTTCTCGTTTTGCTGAAAAAAGCAGGTTGTTTTTCGGCGCATCTATCCGTCGACAGCACATCCGAGTTCGTTCGCGAAGAAATTCTTGGCCGGCGTATGAAGAAAGTCGATATAATTGAAAATTTGCGGCTGATAAAAAGTTATGGAATCAATACATGGGTCAACTTCATGTTGGCTGCTCCTGAATCGACACTTGAAGACGATATGCGTTCGATAGAAATGAGCAAAAGCGGTGCCGTTACTTATACCGCCTATAGTACTACCGTTCCAATGGCCGGAACGGCCCTTTATGATTATTGTTGTGAACGCGATCTGATCGACTTCAATCAGCACAAAAACGACATGACCGGCTGCTATAGTCCGTCGGCGCTAAAATGCTTTAGCACTCGCGAAAGAAAGATTCGCTTTAATATTTTTCTTCTGGGAGCTTTAATTGCAAAGTTACCTAATCCGTTGGATAAACTGGCGGTTCAGTTGATTAAAATCATTCCGCCCAATCCTCTTTTTCAAAAATTACGGTCTATTTATTATAAATATTCGATAGAAAATACGATTTTTCGGTTGCATAAGGAACCCGGTTGAATACTTTTAAGGCGATGATGGCCTGGTACCGAATCACATTATGATGGTAATAACCCGTACGCCGTTTAGAATTTCGTTTTTCGGCGGTGGCACTGATTATCCCGCTTTTTACAAGGAACATGGCGGTTCGGTTTTGAGCACAACCATAAACAAATATTGCTATCTTACTTGTCGCTACCTGCCGCCTTTTTTCGATCACAAATATCGCATCCGTTATACAAAAAGGGAAGAAACCAATACAATAGAGGATATTTCACATCCGTCTGTTCGTGAATGCCTCAAATATGCGGGAATTCAGGACGGCATCGAGTTGGTTCATACAAGCGATATTCCCGCCATGCCGGGGATCGGCTCAAGTTCGTCTTTCACCGTTGGATTTCTTAATGCTCTCTATGCTCTACAAGGGAAAATTGTTACGAAAAGGAAACTTGCTTTCGACGCCGTTCACGTTGAACAAGATTTGATCAAGGAAAACGTTGGGTCTCAAGATCAAACGGCGGCATCATTCGGAGGTCTGAATAAAATAGAGTTCGGAGGCAATGAAGGGATATTTGTACGGCCGATGACTATTCCCGAAACCAAACTTCGGTATCTCCAAAACAGCCTCGTTTTTTTGTTCACCGGGCGTTTGCGAATTTCGTCCGAAATTGCCAAAGAGCAGATCGCGGTTACTTCCCAACAAATCAAGACTCTCAATCAGATGAAGAAGATGGTTGACGAAGCTATCGAGATACTTAACGGTCCGATTGACGCATTCAACGACTTCGGCAAGCTTCTTCACGAATCATGGATGCTCAAGAAAGGCTTAACCGACAAGGTCTCCAACAGTCATATCGATGAAATATATGATTCCGCCAGACGAAACGGCGCCATAGGCGGGAAACTATGCGGTGCCGGCGGCGGCGGGTTTATTCTGCTTTTCGTACCTCCCGAGAATCAACTCAAGGTTATGGAAGCGTTGAAGAATTTACTTCTCGTGCCGTTTCGTTTCGAGACGCTCGGTACGCATGTCATTTTTTACACCAATTGACGGCGGAGACTTGCATGAATTGTGCTCGCACAGAAGGTGTCGACGATAGCCGAACGCCCGGACGGCATGTTTTCAAAGGAGGCATTGCCGATATTACGGCGGTGATTCTCGCGGGTGGATTGGGCACGCGACTGCGATCGGTGGTTCCTGATTACCCCAAGGTTTTGGCGCCGATCAACGGGCGACCTTTTCTTACGTATGTGTTGGATCAACTGGAATCTTTCGGATTCCGTAAGGTGATATTTTGCACCGGATTTGCCGCCGATAAAGTCGAAGCAGCTTTCGGATACAAATATGGGAATATATCCATCGGTTATTCCAATGAAACAACCCCATTGGGAACCGGCGGCGCGGTGCATAAAGCGCGGGAGTTGATTTCCTCCGATGTGTTTTTCTTGCTCAACGGTGATTCGTTCGTCGCGGCGGATTTTACCGAATACTGGCGATGGTTTGAATCGCAACGGATACAAGCCTCCCTGCTTCTTGCGGAAGTTCCTGATCGTAAGAGATTCGGCAGCGTCGAATTCGAATCATGCGACAAAATTTCCGCATTCATTGAGAAAGGTGCTGAATCGGGTCCGGGATGGATAAATGCCGGAGTATATATTTTGGACAAAGAAGTTATCGGTTCGTTTCTTCCTGATCAGGCTTTTTCTCTCGAAAAAGATCTTTTCCCGGGACTCATAGAAAATGGATTATACGGTTTCAGAGCGAAAGCCGCATTTATAGATATCGGAACCCCCGAATCATATCGACGGGCCGCTGATTTTTTTGCGACATGTCGGCAGGTAGGACGACGAAAATAAGTCGGCTGGCTTATTTTCAATCTTCCATTCGACCTTCCAACATATTTCTGACGACATCTTCCACCTGGAACTTGGCTTGCCATTTCAACTTTTCGAATGCCTTCCTTGGATTGGCATGACTTTCTTTGAGTTCCGTTAAACGATAGAAGCTTTCATCCAAATCAACATGTTCTCGCCAATCAAGGCCCAATTCCGAAAATGCAAGATTGACAAACTGTTCCAAACTCACACTCTTTCCTGTTGCAATAACAAAGTCTTCAAGCGAATCCAATTGAAGCATCTTCCACATTGCTTCAACATATTCGGGAGACCAGCCCCAGTCCCTGACAATTTTCATATTTCCCAAAACCAAGCGTTCTTTCTTCCCGGCGGCAATCCTTTTTGCCGATGCAATGATTTTTTGGGTAACAAAACGCTCGGGCCGAAGACACGATTCGTGATTAAAAAGAAATCCCGTGCAAGCAAGAATGCCATATGCTTCGCGATAATTTGCCAATAGCCAATGTGCGGCGCTTTTGGAAATTGCGTAGGGACTCCGGGGACGCAATGGGGTTTCCTCGCATGCGGGAACTTTGCCGTTGTCCCCAAAACACTCGCTTGAACCGGCATTATACAATCGGACCCCGGGGGACAGAAAACGGATGGCCTCTAGGAGGTTGAGCGTTCCAAGCGCAATACTTGCGAGCGTTTCATGAGGTTGCTCGAATGAAAGCCCCACGGAGCTTTGGCCTGACAAATTGTAAATTTCATCCACAGAAAGGCTTTGAAGAACCTGGAAAACACTTCGGAAATCATTAAGAGTCATTGAGACCGTTTTAACTTGGTCTCTAATACCCAAGAGATGTAGGTTTCTAAATGAACAAACCTGTGCATCGCGAGAAGAGCCGAAAACCTGATAACCCTTATTCAGTAATAATTTCGCAAGATATGCTCCATCTTGCCCGCTCACCCCGCAAATCAACGCACGTTTCATGACACTTGCCCCCGAAGGATTTTCCGGTATACTTGAAGAGTCTCCTGCGCGCATTTTTCCCAAGAAAACAACTTGATCCTTTCTTTTCCTTTTTGGATAAGCACGGAGGAACGCTCCGCAGATAGAAGGACCCCTTCAATGGCCCTCATAATATCGGATTCATCAATGGGATCAAACAGTTCAGCCGCATTCCCGACGACCTCCGGGAATGAGCTGGTATTGGAACAAGCAACCGGACAGTCGAATGCCATTGCTTCAAGCAGAGGGATACCAAAGCCCTCATAGAGAGATGGATAAACAAACACCGCCGCCCGGGAGTATAGTTTTCCAAGAAGGTTATCATCACCTGAAATCTGAATGACATCATACAATGATAGCCTAAGAGATTCAATGTCCCGCTTTTCCTCCTCAGAAAATCGACCACCCCCAAAACAAACCAAGGAAAAATCCTTTTTTAAAATTTTCGAATGAGCGAAAACCTTCAGAAGTCTTTGGAAATTCTTGTAACCAGGCCGTTGTCCGACAAAGAGAACAAAAGGCTTCCGAGGCGGCTGAAAGGTATTCGCGTCATTATGGCTATTCAGAGACCAGCCCAAGTAAACGACGGATGTTTTTTCTTTTGGAACGCCAAGGAGAGTGATCAAATCCTGCCGCGTATTTTCGGAAATACAAATGATGTGGTCTGCTCTATGAACTGCATAAGCCTTGTTCAAGGAAGTCGGATTATTTTTTGCGAAGAACTCCATAAATTTTTCGTGAGTCATATCCAGAACCGTAATAACTCGTTTGGCCGATGGAGGGCATATATCGGAAAAGGAATAATATGTTTCATGGAAAATGTCCACATCTCGTAAGTTACGAACGGTCAATTTTCCCAAAAGAAAATTAGCCCATCTGTAGAATATATAAAATCGCGGCCAATTGGGAACTTTGATACCAAATGGGTGATTCGTGACGGCAGAAATGTATTCATTGACATAAAACGGGGAAAAAATCTTAACCTTTTCCTTTGTTGAATGGGCAAAATAATCGGCAAGTTCGGAAAAATATCGGGATATTCCACCATATTGCTGCCAACCAAAAATCTGTGAATCAAAGACGATTTTCATTGGGTTTTCCAAGAATCAAATTATGATCTTCCATCACTTTTGATGACAAAAAGAATCCCGGCGCTCAACCGTTCGCGTTCGGACCAGACACCGGTAATCCGAGAAAGCCTTACCGGTTTTGGAGAAGGGAAAATAATCTTGAAACCTTAAGCGGCAACCGCTTCACGAAATCTATTATTTCGGCGGGGTTTTCCGAGATTCCGCGAATGTCCCTTCTCAGTTTTCGTCCAATTTTCATGAGTTTTTCGTAAACAATGAAGCGCAAAATGCCATGGTTCATGTTGAAGTTTCCCTTCAGAACCTTTTCCAAGTCCTTTGAATAATTCCTTTTTGGAATCGGGAAACCCCAATTCAATGGTTTAACGATGTAGCTGTTGATATATTTCGCGATATCGTAGAGCTGTTGACTTGTGAAATGTGCACTCCTAATAATTGGCAAGGGGATTTTGTCGTTCGTCTCCACCCTGTAATCCTTCCAGGTGATGCCTTCGCGTAGAAAGCCTCTCTCCTTGCAGATCGTATATAGTTGAGTTCCGGGATAGGGAACGGCAACCCACACGCCCACGGAATCGATCCCGCTTTTCACGATGAAATTTATGGTTTGGAGAAGATCATCAATGTTTTCGTCAGGACTTCCGATAATGAAGCTTCCAAAGGTTCGAAGCCCATTTTCTTTACAGATGCTGACCGCATTCCAGCTATCCTGTAGCAAGGCTTGTTTTCCCTTCAGGAAATGAAGAGTTTTTTCCGAACCGGTTTCGATTCCCATTCTAACCAGCAGACAGCCTGCTTCTTTAAGCTTTTTGGCCGTTTCGGAAGTGATCGATTTTGCCCTAGCGTGGCATTCCCACATTAATTTTTTACTGATTCCTTTCGAAATCAGTGCGTCACAGAATGCAGAAAAGAAAGCCTTATTGGTCACTAGTTCATCGTCAAGAAAAGTCGTGGAATCCATCCGGAAATTGTTGATTAAATTTTCGATCTGTTTGATGATGATGTCTATTTCATAGAATCGCAGTTTTCTCTGCCAAATCGAAATCGAGCCGCAAAAAACACAGTCAAACGGACAGCCTCGGGAGGAGAGAAAAAAAAGCCCTCTTCCGCCGGTCAGCGAATACCCCTTGTTGTCCTTGATAGCGTCGCAGAAATAATGGATCATTGGTTTTCGCAAAAGCGAAAAATCATACATTGGAATTTCCTTCAGGTCTTTCATCAAAAACCTGCGGGGATTCGCGATTATTTTTCCATCATGTTTTTCGAATGTTCCATCACATTTTGTCGGAAACTCTCCTCTTTCGAGCTTTTGAGCAACCTCGCGAACTGTCAGTTCACCTTCTCCGACAACAGCGATGTCAAATTGACTTTCATTGAGTGTCCGCTCGGGTTCAGCAGTGGCGTGGTATCCGCCGATGATGAACCGTGTTAAGGGAAATCGGGGTTTCAGGGCATGGCAGATTTCATAGGCTTTCTCTACTGCGTCTGTAGTGGCTGAAACTCCTATGAACAACGGTTTGGAAATATTCAGTGCGATGGCATTCCTGATAATTTCATCGGAGTCTCCGTCCAATAGATAGATTTTGTATCCAAGGGATCTGAGATATGTTCCGATGGATAGCAAACCTATCGAATACGAACAATTCGGATTTATCAAGATAATTTGATGTACATCTTCCATTATTTCACCCTATCATTTCCTATCATTTGCACGTTTAATGCTGAATTTTAAAGGAAAAATTTCATTTAGACTAAATCAAAGACGGTTTTCATTGAGTTTTTCAAGAATCGAATTATGATCTTCCATCACTTTTGATGACAAAAATAATTTCGGCACCCAACCAAGCAATGTGGCACACCTGTAATTGGTCAATATTTGAAAAAGCTTCCCACTCAATTTTCTCTCCGTAAACATGTGAATTGAACCGTTTGAAAGAAAATTCAACTTCAATTGATTCGCAATAAACTTCAATGTTCGTTTTTGAAAAAAAGAAATGTGCTGACCGGTTTCAAAAGAATAGTACCACCAGGCACTTGGTTCAGGTGGGGGGCCGCCAAAAAGTTCCGTTGAAAATACCAAATTTCTCGTGCCGGTCTGCCAAAAAATTTCCTGAAGTGTTGAAATTGGGTTAGGGATGTGCTCTAACATTTCAAAAGCTGTTACGGCGGCGAACTTTTGCCTTTTGGCGGCTTCAAAACCTTGGGCCATTAAATTCCGGCAGAATTTATCCTGCCAAAAAAAATTAAATCCAATGTCGCGCATAAGTCTAGTCAAAAGGCCGTAACCACCAGCCATATCAAGATAAGCCGCTTTAGTGCCAAAGGAAAAAAATAGAAAAACTGATAAAACTTTTGAAATAACTAGATTCCTATGGACTAATCCCGTATCAGAGATTGCAATAGCGTTGCTGTAGGCTTCATCCAACCAATATGGGGTTTCGGTTTGCATAAAACCGCATGTCTCGCAAAAAAAGTAAGAGACATTATATTTTTTGAGAACTTCATGTGAAAACTGTAAATGACAAGTATTTTGACAGACTCGACATTTCATCGAAACACTCATGCACATTTTCTATCTTGTGAAAAAATCCGTCGCAATCGGTTGATAACTCGAGTCCAGAATGAAGGGGGGAAATAGTTCCGGGCCACAACGGTGTCGGCCGCTTTGTTCATGATGACGAAAGAAGGATGAATAATTTTACCCACACTCCCGGTTTGCATGTTGGCTAACTTGTCGTTTTTACTGGTGGTGTGTGTTGCGCCTGCTCCAAATCCTGTGTTTGAAACAAGGTTTACGCTAGGTAAAATAGTAAGGCCGTTTTGACTCCAGATAGCAAGCAACCACTGATAATCCCATGTGTCTATTTTACCTTCATAGGTTGCCTGGAAACACTTCAGCCAATATTGCTGGGTTGACCTGACTTCGAATATGTTGGCAATTTGGTTTTGTTCCAGAAACTTGGGCCACATTTTCATCTTTACGTCGTAATACGCCCAAGCCCGCCTCCAGGTTGCCCATCCCCACATATGATTGTAAGCCGAAAAATAATAGTTTCCATCGTTTCTTATTACTCCGTCATGCAAATTATCACCGCTTATGTGCATTATCCTTTTATCTTGACGGTAATATTCCAGCAACTCCTGGCAGAACCGGAAGAAGCTTTGATCTGGCAGTGTGTCGTCTTCAAGAATAATGCCTTCCTCTTCATTTTCGAAAAACCAATTCACCGCACCACTACAAGCAACTTTGCATCCCAAGTTTTTATCTCGAAAAAGGGTATGCACTTGGCATTCCCAATCCACCTGTTCTATAATTTTTCGTGTTTGCCGACACATTTCGGATTCCACGGTTTTTCCTTCCCGTGGTCCGTCTGCCGCAACAAAAAGCTTTGACGGTCTTGCTTTTCTTATCTCATCAAATACTCTTTGCGTAGTATCGGGCCGGTTGAAAATCATGAACAATACAGGAGTTGTAAGTGGCTTCATTATTTTTCAGCAGATTACATTCTTTTTAAATTTTAAAAGTAGATCTTTTTGAATGGTTTTTATATCATTGCTCGATAACGCGCTTGTTCTGATGGTTGTCTCGGCTTCTCCGTCCTTTCCTTTATAAAATCCGTTGAAAGAGTCGGGATCGTTTGTAAAACAAAGGTCAAATTCATTTTTTTTCTGGTCTATACTATCGCGGATTTGCGTTCCCTTATACGGGAAATAGATTGTAGCATCAAAATCATTGGATACTTCTTTACCTAAGCTGTTCACAAATCGTTTGGATGTGAGAAAATCCAAAAATCTTTGTGTTTCTTCGATTGTTTCCCAATTTTCTCCGGGCAAACCTACTACAATGAAAGCTTTAACCTTTATCAGATGTCTATTACATATTTCAACGAATTTATAATTTTGTGCAACGGTGGTTTTTTTGTTGACGATATTCAATATTTTTTGAGAACCGGATTCTGCTCCAAAGCCGGTTTCAATACATCCTGAATCGGCTAATGATTTTGCCATGTCATCGCTCATGCTTGTGGCATGTCCGAAACATCGATAAATTACATTGTGTTTTGCTATTTCTCCGGCAAGCTCTGAAACTCTTTTTATTGATACGGTGAATATATCGTCAAAAAACATAATTCCTTTATAACCCGCTTCTTTTGCCTGAACTATCTGCCTTCCTACATTTTCAGAGGTATATAAACGAACCTTGGTTCTTGCATCCTCGCAAAAACGGCAGGACATCGGACACCCCTTCCCGGTCAGCACTGTAGTCGCCTTTATTCCCTGAATGTAGTAGTTGTATTGGTTCAAAAATCTCGGTTCTCGATACGGCAGGGGCATTTTATTCATCTCTTCCTGAGAAATCGGCATGTCTAAAACCCGGGTTAGACCTTGTGCACCACTCAGAATAGACATCAGAGCAATTTCACCGTCACCGGTTACCACATAATCAAAGGGCTCTTTTAGGCAATCATCAGGGTAATGTCTTGCGTGCGGCCCGCCTATGATAACTATTTTCTTCGGGAATATCTTTTTGACGGAGTGAAGAATGGCATAAGCATCCTTCTTCTCCGGGGTCATGCAGGAAATGCCGAAATGAGTAAATTCATGATATTTTTCTATGCCATTAATGTCAAAGTTATTTTCAATCGTGGAATCTATACCGTTCTGGAGCGCATACGCATGTAAAGACATAATTCCAAGCGGAGGCATAACCCGGTCATTGTCAAGGAATGGGTCCCGAAGAGAAATCAGCAACAGCTTCGTCTTTGTCGTGTCAGGCATATTGTTCCCTTCGGGTGTTGTCTAGTCCGATATGTTCAACTATAGAAAGTGGAGTATATAGCGAATCTTTTCTCTTGACAACTCTTTTTTCGCTTCTTCTTTTGGTGTATGTGACGAATTTCCATTGACAAGATGCTGAAAATCCTGCAAAATAATCATATGTTGTTTATCAAAATGCTAAATAGAGATGTTTTGTTGTTTGGTACATTAATTGCGTTCTAATTTAACCAAATTAAGGTATCGGTAATTTATAAAATTGGAGGATTCCGATGAATTCAAAGTTTCTTTCAAAGATGGTATTAGTTTTAACCTTTCTAGGACTTCTTCTCTCGGTTGATGCCCAAGCCGGGAAGCCCGGAAAGAAGAAGCCAAAGAAAATAGGGTTCTTTCACCAAATCGGACATGCAATTCGTCACGTTGCTGATCATATCGTCAATGGCGTTATGGACACCGGTGTTGGCGTTAAACATGCCGTAACCGGAAAGAAAAATAAGGTTTGGGTTTGCGGCCATTATGATAAAAATGGAAAACACGTTAAGGGCCATTGGCGCTTCATCAAACACGGCAATACTGGACAAGGCAATCCCGGCCAAGGCAACCCTGGTCAGGGTAGCAATCCCGGACAGAGCGGCAATCCGACCAAGGGTGAAAATCCCGGTCAGGGCGAAAATCCTGGCCAAGGTGAAAATCCCGGGCAAGGTGAAAATCCCGGGCAAGGCGAAAATCCGGGGCAAGGTGAAAATCCGGCTCAACCGCCCGCTACTTCCACAGCATCTGTGAATCCATCCGAGCCTTCGGTTGAACCCACGGCTTCGTCTACCTCTGATCCTTCGGGTCAAACCAGCGATCAGGGTGGCCAAGGCGACCAAGGGCAAGAAGGACAAGCTGAGCATAAACGCACATTGGGTAATTTGATGAATGATCTCGTTTCACTTGGCGACGACATGGATCAAGTGAAACACCAAGCCGTCGATGCCAAGAAAAATAAGCAAAAAGAAGCGTTCGCAATTGCGGCTGATTATCAGACCCTTTCTTACGACCGAGAGACTGATGCCAAGCTGTTGACCAAAGTGATTATAAATGATCTCGATCAGAATAACGGGAAGAGCGGTGTGTATTATTCGGCGTTCAATCGCAATCTGAAAAATCTATCTAAAGCCGATAGGGAATCCATTCGCGATGTTATCGATGCCGTGAAATCCAACATACGCCACAATGCAGCTCGTGGCAACGGCGCAAGTGATTTTAAAGCAAGACTTAAGGAAATGAATAAGTTCTAGCGGTAAAGCCTTGTTAATAAATAACTGTAACAAATTTCGTTCATCGACCGGCCATAAGAGCCTGTAAGAAAACGACTGTTTGTAATGGCTATTTTCTAACAGGCTCTAAAAGAAATTCAGCCAGCGCCTCGGAATATTTCCGGGGCGCGTTTTTTTTCAATGATTCGTATCAAAGCTAGCCAACGAAAAAATCAAAGGGAATTTTTCACCAGGCGCAGAGACGCGAAGAAAACACCTCTAATAGCCATTCTCTGCGCCTCGGCGTCTCCGCGTTTTTTTCTTGCCCCAACTTGGTTAGCTTTTATGCGTTTCATTGCTTTTTTTAATTGAATAAGTTGATTATATGGCCACGAAATAATAGAATTCTCGATTAATGGAAAATGCGAGCAAAAAATTCGGTCTGATCTTTTTGATATTATCGGTCCTCATTTGGGCCGGAGTTCTTTTTTTTGTTTTTAAACCTAACGGTAACATCAGATATCACTTGGTTTTAACAGGTCTTTCCAAGGGTTATATCAAGCCCTACTTTGCCAAATTCGCCCCATATAGGGGAAAGCAGATGGGTGGAGCCGCTTATGCCGAAGCACAATTGCAACAGGTAGTAGCTTCTTTTTCCGGAGAACCATACAATTTTTTCTCCGTCGGAAGCGAAATTTCCGGTACGGCTGATGCCTATTTTTCGCGCGGTAGCGCAGTTATAGATGTATTGAATGCCTTGAAAATCGAGGCCATGTTGGTCGGAAATATTGAATTTACTTTCGGTAAAGAGCGATTAAACGAACTATCGAAGCTTGCGAAATTTCCTTTTCTTTCATCGAATATTCTTGAAGACGGTGCGGTTTTGCCGCCATCTTATTTAATTCCGGGAAAGATCTTTAACGTTGCCAAGGGGCTGAAAATCGGTTTGTTGGGCTTATCTCCGCCGAATACCCCGACTCTAACGGCGCAGGGAAATGTTGCCGGACTTCGCTTTATTCCGCCGGGGTTGGAGCTTAATTCCCAAGTAAAAGGATTGCGTGAAAAAGGAGCCGATTTGATAATTCTGCTTTCTTTGTATGACCAAGATCGCCTAACCCCGGAAGATTGGAATCAAATTGTCGAAGCCAAACCCGACGTTTTTACTCTAATTGACTTCAACGTCGAACCCCCGGCTCCGATTATGCGCGACGGCGTATTGATAAAAACCGTGAGCGGCTACAACCAAGGCAAAGAATTGGAGCTTCTCGATATTGAACTTTCTCCTCCACCCATGAAAATTCTGGCTTATTCCGGACGGAGAATTCCGATATTTTGTGACCAGCTTCAACCTGATTCTATTATTGAAGGCCTTTTGAAGCGCAATTCAGGGGATATAGAGGAAATCAAGGCCGAAAAGATTGCCGATTTTGCTGAAGACTATGAGCGACAATTTGAGCAAGAATGCGCCATCGGCGATTTTCTCGCGGAAATAGTACGGGATTATTTTAAAGCGGATATGGGTTTTCAAAACAGTGGTGGAATTCAGGCCAATATACGAAAAGGTTCTTTCACGCTCGGAGATTTGTTCGATGTACTTCCCTTCAATAATCAGATTGTTTCAATGACCCTTTCAGGGCAAGATATCCTGGAACTATTAACCATATCGGCTTCTTTGGAAAGAGGATTGTTACAGGTTTCCAGTTGTTCCTACGTTTTTGCCAATCGCGATATAAAGGATTTCGAGCTTAAGGAAGTCAAGGTTGGAGGCTTGCCGATAGTTGCAACTCAGAGCTATCGGGTTTCAACGAACAGTTTTTTGGCCGAAGGCGGAGACGGATACGGAGTTTTTAGAAAGGGACGGAATATTCAGTTCGGACCTCTTCAAAGAGAGGCTATCCGTGATTATCTCAAAACAAATAACTCTTCAGAATCCATTATTTTGAAAACCGACGGCAGAATTAAAAGAGAATAGGCTATGTGTAGCCACTTAGAGCCTGTTAGAAAATAACCATTACAAATAGTTGTAACATTTTAGCGTTTTGAAAAAAAACACTGGAGATATCGATTGTGAGGCAATTTGAGCAAATTTATATGGTTTTGAGCAAAACACTGATCAGAAGCCAATTTAGACCTGACATTTCGCAAACCGCTAAAATGTTACAAATAGTTGTTTTCTTACAGGCTCTTATGGCCGGTCGATGAACGAAATTTGTTACAGTTATTTATACAAGGCCTTACGTTGTTATTCCAGTGAGAGAATGATAAAATGAAAAATCATTATGTTTAATTCATCCTGGTTTTTACCAAAGAACAGCGCAGCCCAAGACGGCATTTTCAGGGAAAATCAACTGTTGAAAACCCAAATCCAGGAGTTGTTGATGCTGGATGAAACGGGATTTTTCATCGAACTTGATTCCCTTCTTAAAGCCATTTTAAAAAAAGCCCTTATTCTCTGCCATGCGGATTCATCTTTCTTTGCGCTTCCAAGAGCCGATCCATCGGAAATGGATGTTCGAATCAGCAACTTGATTTTGGAAGAAAAAATGGATCGGATCAGGGCGAAATTTCGCCTTGAATATCAAAAATGGCAGGAATCCGAAAGTGAACTGATTACAATCGATGAATTCATTTTGCTGCCTTTGATTCGACGTCATCGTATGATGGGAATCATCGGTTTAAAGCTGAATTCCGAAGCTCCTGAAAATGTTTGCGAGATCCTTCCGGTGCTTGCAAAACAAGCGGCTTCATCCTTGGAAAGTGCCATTCTCTATGAAAAAATGTTCAAACGGCTGCTGGTTTTGAGCAATGTCTTTATCCTTGGAAAGGAAATTGTTTCCAATATTGATTTAGGCGTACTGGTGGATAAGTTCCTCTCAGTTGCCCGCGATGGTACGGTCAGCGAAATTGCGTGTATATTTCTGTTGCGGATTGGAGAGGAAAAACCCTATTTCTTTCGCGTACAAAACAGCACAGGGGAAGGAAGTTTCGTTTCCGAGGAAGCCGAGTTTTCCCCATTGATACGCTCCATTTGCCGGCAGCAAAAACCTGTTATCATCGATAATCTTTCACAAAGCGAATTTGCCGATACTGAAGCCGGGAAAATCGCAAACAGTGTGTTGCGGGACACAATTACGTTGCCCATGAAACCTAGAGAAAGATTCCTGGGCGTTATTCAAGTTGCCAACAAATACGGTCGTGACCCATATACCCCTGAAGACCTGGATCTTCTGAAAATACTAAGCAGTCAAATTGCTTTTGTTATCCAAAATGCCGATCTTTTTAAAAACCTGCAACAAGCGTACATCGACACTTTATCTGCTTTAACATCTGCTATTGATGCCAAAGACAGCTATACCCACGGGCATTCCAAACGCGTGACCGAATTATCCGTGGATCTCGGGAAGGAAGTTGCACTTACAAAATCCGAATTGGAAGATATTCGTTTGGCCGGAATGCTGCACGACATCGGAAAAATCGGCATTCCCGAAAACATATTAAATAAGCCAGGGAGGCTGACCAACGATGAGTTCGAAGTCATCAAATCACATCCAGATCTTGGTATTCGTATTCTTACCAAAGTGGAATTTTTGAGCGCGGTAATCCCCATGATACTCCATCATCATGAACGCTATGACGGGCGCGGATATCCCATGGGTCTCAAAGGCGAGAATATACCATTGTGCGCCAGAATAATCGCAATCGCCGATACTTTCGACGCCATGACATCCGATCGCCCTTATCGTAAGGCGATGGATATTTCGTCGGCTTTGGCTGAGATCGCTCATTGCAAAGGATCGCAATTCGATCCGGATATCGCCGAGGCTTTCGTAAAAATGATGAATCGGCGAACTTCACTATCGGTAACACCTTAAACATGCAGTTTTCATCTCACACACGGTTTTTCGAACGGGTTTTTATCGGCATCATACTCCTTACGCTGTCCAGCTTTGCTTATTATTTCACGGCTGCCGATCTTGAAGAGGTTCAAACGCGTTTTCTTAATCGCCGAGTCGTTCTTACGAAATTGTTGTCTAGGGAAATCGCCGATTTGCTTAATCGGCGTTCCGATCTGACTCCGCGACTTTCAAACCTCCTGTCCGAAGAAGCCGTAGCCTATACGGTGGTTCAACAAACCTCCGGAGAGATAGTCGCGAAAGCGGAAAACCCGCAAATATCGGTCGGAGCAATCAACGACAAGGTTGAAAGTGCCTCGATAGAATCCACGCATTTGATATTAACTTCATTTCTCGATCCTTCCAATACCGTTCCGTTGGTTGAAACGGCCATGCCTCTTGTTACGGAGGCTGGTAAAAAGCTGGTTTTGCGCGTAGGCTTCTTTCGCGTGGAAGAAGAAGACAAACTTCGCGAAGTCAGGTTTCGCAATGTTCTGTTTTTCTCGACTCTTTTAGTCGGTTTCCTTACTTATTGGGTGATCAGACGCCGCAATGCTTCGAATCTCCAAAACACATGGATGGGCGGAACCGGCGTGCTTATTCTTTTCCTGTTTCTTTCCAATCGTTTCATTCTTCAAGAATGGTATGAAAGACATTGGCGACAAAATTTCGTGCAGCACGGCATGACCGTTGCCAAAGTCGTAGGACAATCCGCCAAACGTTTTCTTGTTACCGGAGACGAAGGTGAATTAAAAGATTTACAGGGGCTCTTGGAGAGGGATGAAAATTATTTATTCATGAGCGTCGCCAAAGATGAGCAATATCTTTATCATTCCGACCCGACGCAAAAAGGAGCGATTTTTTCTCCAGACAGAAACTATGGAAAAAGCTTGAATTCGGAAAACCCGACCATGTTTAAAACCGGCGATGATGAGCAGTATGAAATCCTTGTTCCTCTTATCGAGGGTCTTCACCGCCTCGGAACTCTCAGACTTGGTTTGAGAAATGCGACCGGCTACGGTCCGCTCGGCGTTTTACGGAATCGACTGATACTGACTTTTCTAACCGCATTGGTGCTTGCCTTGTTTTTGGTCCATCTTCTATCGCGGCGAATCGCCAAGGAAGCGTCGGTATTCATGAGAGCCATGGAGCAGGTGACCGCGGGCGATTTAAGACAGCAGGTTTTTATCGATAGAAACGATGAGTTCGGCCAGATGGCGCAGGCTTTCAACTTCATGTTGATGAGTCTCAAGGAAAGGGACCTGCTCGGAAAAGGACTCCAAAATTACGTCAGCAAAAGCATAGTTGAGAAAACCTTGAAGGTATTGACTACCGAGGATAAATGCGGAGAAAAGGTTTTTTCCGTCTGTGTCTTTATTTATTTCAACGGTTTAACGGAAGCCATAAATCGACTTAATTGCGCCCAAATTTTCGCCAACGTTCGGGAGCTTTACCAAACGGTGCGTCAAATCTGCAGCAGTGGTGCCAACTGCCAAGTTCAGATACATCTTTCCGGTATTCTGGCGTTACATACGCATCATAATCGCCAAGAAGCCATCATGCAGGCGGTCAACTCCGCGCAAATGTTGAATAAAGCTTTTATGAAGCGAACCGAATCGCCTTTTTCGCCGAGGATAACTCTTCATGCGCTTGAAGTCATTCACGGTGTTATCGACGATCAAGGCCAGGTGATGGCATATCTTGGAGAAGGCATGCTTGATTTCAAAGCCTTTTCGCAAGTTCAAGATCAAGATGAGATTATAATCAGCGAGGAAACTTCGTTTTTGCTGAAAGACATTTCCAATCTTGATGAACTCGAAGTCGTAATGAACGAGCAAGGAAGAATACGAGCCTATGTATTCCACGGCTTCCGGAATTCCGAAGCTTTAATCAAGGCATTCCCGGAAGCGTCAACATGGACGAAGACGATGATCTTGAAAATTTTAAAAGGACAAGGGTCGCCCGATCAGGCGGAGTATTTGAAACAATGGTATTCAGATCCCGAGCCTTCAATAAGATATTACATCATGGATGTTCTTGAAAGATTGCGTCCGTCCGGAATTCTGGATTTTATTGTCAAGGCAATGAGTGAGGAATCGGACCCCAAAGTTCTTTCGAAAACCATAGCGGTGTTGGGGAAAGTCGGTAATGAGAGCCATATTCCCATTCTTACCGAAAAACTTAGAACAAATGATCGCCGTGTTAAGGCCAACGCGGTAGAGGCATTGGAAGCCATCGGCGGCAAAAAGGTTTACGAGTTTTTAAACCTTCTCGTTGACGAACAGGACAATCGCGTAAAGGCGAACATCCTGATTGCTTTGGGAAAATATGGTGATCTCAAGGTGTTTGAGTTGCTTTCCCGTATGATGAAAGACTCCGATAAAAATATGCGGGCTTCCGCCGCTTATGCATTGGGAAAGCTTGGCATGGCTCAAGGAGTCGAGCCTTTGATTGCCGCGCTATCCGACAAGGATATTGGTGTTCGTCGCCAGGTGGTGGCTTCCTTAACGTCTTTAAAAGCGGATCTTGAAATCGATATATAAAACCTTACATCATGATGAGTGCAAACGTTGGAATTCTATTTTTTCCAAAGATATCGGTAAAGTCGATTTATTATTCACTTGTCAGGAGCGATATGAATGTTTGACGTGGAAAAAATCGCCAAGTTGGCGCGGTTGAAAATCGATGGGGATGAAGTTAAAACGATCCTTCCTCAACTTGAAGAAATAATCCGTTATGTTGAAGCCTTAAACCAAATCGATACGGCCGAAATTGACGGTTATACCCGAAAACCCGCGCCATCCGGGCGCATTTCGGGTATCTACGCCATTCCTGGGCGATATACCCGAAAAAGCACGCCCTCCAGGCGTATTTCGGGTATCTACGCCATCCCTGGGCGATATACCCGAAAAAGCTCACCATCCGGGGGTGTTGGCGCATCGCACGCGGACACGGTTCTTCGAGCCGACGAACCCTTGCCGCCCACGGATCCCCAAGAGCGCTTGCGGCTCGCTCCTTCCCAAAAGGAAGGGATGTTTTTCGTTCCTAAAGTTATCGGAGACGGTGAAGACTAAATGAAAAATCTTTGTCATTTAACCGCGTATGAAATCCGAGAAGGTTACAAAAATCGAGCTTTTTCGGTAACGGATATCGCGAAAGCCGTTGTCGCGCAAGTTGAAAAATTGTCGCCGAAGATCAAGGCTTTTTTATATTTCGATGCGGACGAGATTCTGAATCGTGCGCGCGATCTGGAATCACAAGCGCAACGGTTTGAGCACAATCCGATGTTCGGCATTCCAATAGCAGTCAAGGACAATATTTCAATTCGTGGTATTCCAACAACCTGTGGTTCGCGGATTCTCGAAGGATATAAACCTGTTTATGACGCTTCGGTAATATCCTCGTTGAAAAATCAAGGCGCGTTGATAATCGGAAAAACCAATATGGATGAATTCGCCATGGGCAGTTCAACCGAGAATTCGGCTTTTGGCCCGACTCTCAACCCTTGGGATCTCGAACGGGTTCCGGGCGGAAGTTCCGGCGGGTCAGCGGCGGCTGTAGCGTCGCGGATGGTTCCCACGGCGTTGGGTTCGGATACCGGAGGTTCCATCAGGCAACCTGCGGCGTTTACGGGAATTCTCGGATTGAAATGCACCTATGGTCTTGTTTCACGCTACGGCTTGATCGCCTATGCCAGTTCTCTTGACCAAATCGGACCAATGGGTCGAAGCGTGGAAGATCTGGCGATGTGCCTGGAAGCTATTTCCTTTCGAGAGAAAAGAGACTCCACTTCGTTGGATGACCCTCTTGGAACGAAGTACCTCGATAATTTCAAGACAAATGTTAAGGGACTGAAAATAGGTGTTCCGAAAGAATTTTTCAATGAAGGCATCAATCCCGATATGCGGGAGTCCGTATACCAAGTATTGAAAGATCTTGAGGCATTGGGCGCGATCGTTGAAGAGTTTTCCCTTCGATATATTTCTTGTTCGCTTCCCAGCTATTATATTATCGCTCCCGCCGAAGCAAGTTCCAATTTGGCCAGATACGATGCGATTCGCTATGGTCTGAGAGTGCCGGGTGAAAACATTATTCAGCAATATGAAAATACTCGCGGAGCCGGTTTTGGAGCAGAGGTCAAACGTCGTATCCTATTGGGAACCTTTGTTTTAAGCGCCGGTTATTACGATGCTTATTATTTGAAAGCAATGAAGGTCAGACGTTTAATTAAAAACGAGCTGACGGAAGCTTTCCGGAAATATGATTTCTTGGTTACTCCCACTACGCCGACAACCGCTTTTAAAATCGGAGAAAAGACCCAAAATCCCCTGGAAATGTATCTCTCCGATATTTGTACCATCGGCGTCAATCTCGCCGGAATTCCCGCGATTTCGATACCCTGCGGAAAAATAGACGATTTGCCCGCCGGCGTTCAATTCATGGGGCCGCAGTTTAGCGAAAGAAGACTTCTTTCCCTGTCTAAGGCTTACCTTGATGCGACGGGACACCATCAAATAATTCCGTCGCTTTTAAAGGAGAATTAATTACAGTGGAATTCGAACTCGTGGTCGGAATGGAAATACACGCTCAGTTGAGAACCAAGACAAAGTTGTTCTGCGGTTGCTTGAATCGATTCGGCGATGCACCCAATGCCAACACGTGCGAAGTCTGTCTTGGCCATCCTGGTGTCTTGCCGGTTTTAAACACCGCAGTTGTCGAAAAAATAATCAAAGCGGGTTTGGCTTTAAATTGTTCGATAGATCCGCTTTCGCAATTTGCCAGAAAAAATTATTTTTACCCGGATCTTCCGAAGGGTTACCAGATAAGTCAGTTTGAACTGCCGATTTGCTCGGGCGGATTTTTAGAAGTGACTGATGCGGATAAAAAACTCAAGAAAATACGTCTGAGGCGTATTCACATAGAGGAAGATGCGGGCAAGCTCATGCACGAAGGTATTAAAGACGGTTCGCTTGTCGATTTCAACCGCGCCGGGACACCTTTAATGGAAATCGTTACCGAACCCGACTTTCGTTCCGTCGAGGAAGTTTACGATTTCTTGACTCAACTGCGGCAAATATTTCGTTACCTTGATGTTTGTGATGGAAATATGGAAGAAGGTTCGCTTAGATGCGAGCCGAATATTTCAATCAGGCCGAAAAATTCGCCCGAACTTGGCGTCAAAGTTGAGCTTAAGAACATAAATTCCTTTAAGGCGGCAAGAAAGGGGATCGAATTTGAATTCGCGCGCCAGTCGAAAATTCTTAACGAAGGCGAGAAAATATCGCAAGAAACTCGAGGATGGGACGAGAATAAAAATGAAAGTTTTCTGATGCGTACAAAAGAGGAAGCTCATGATTACCGATATTTTCCCGATCCGGATCTTCCCCCCCTCAGAGTCGACGACGAGTGGATCGAAAAAGTTCGGCGAACAATGGAGGAACTTCCTAGAAATAAAAAAGAGCGAATTTGCCGTGAATTCAAGATCAGTGACAATGATTGCGATGTCATTTGCTCGGAAAAAGCCGTCGCGGAATTTTATGAACAAACCGCGAAAGCATGCGGAGACGGCAAGCAAGCCGCCAATTGGGTTATGGGAGATGTTTTGCGGGTTCTTAAAACCGGTGGAGCGATAAATACTTTTCCAATTACCCCGTCCAGATTATCGGGGCTTATAAAACTTGTAGCAGACGGCAAATTGTCGTCTTCGATGGGGAGGCAAGTATTTGAAACCATGTTGACCAGTTCTGAAGATGCCTCGACGATAATGCTGTCTCGCGGATTAGGTATCGTGAGTGATTCCACCGCGATCATGAAAACGATAGACGAGGTGATTTCAGAATTTCCTGAGCAAGTGCAACAATTTTTAAGCGGGAAAGATAAGATAATGGCGTTTCTGATCGGGCAAGCAATGAGGAAAATGAAAGGGAAAGCCGATCCCACTGTTATGAATCGTTTGATGAAGGAACGAATCGAGACCCTTCGCGGGAAAACGTGAGAGTAATGAAGTGCAATAAATACGATAAAATATTTCCATCAGAGTGCGTAATTCACATGGAATCTGTTTCATGCTAAATTTCCAAGAAGCGATCGTTATTGCTTCGATGACGAAGCTTTTTTTCCGAAATGGAAGCGGTTAAGTAGGAGGCAACATATGGATTTCCAGGAAGCATACAGCAAGGGCAATGAATCATTAAAAGATAGAAGATACGAAGAAGCTCTTGAATATTTCGAGGAAGCCTTAAAACTTAAACCGAATGATATTTATACGATTAATAAAATGGCGCTTATCCTTAAGGAAAAAGGCGAATTCGCCAAAGCCATGGATCTGTTGGAGCGTTCATTAAAACTAAAACAAGAAGACCTTTATACGAATTACCTCCTTGGAAATACTTATCTCGAACAAGGAGACGTCGATAAAGCAATCGAAACCCTTGAAAATACCATAACCATCGATCCCAAGGATAAATATGCCAGAAACTCGCTTGCTTTGGCCTATCGCATGAAAGGTGAGTATGACAAATGCATTGAAACCCTGCAAGCGGCGTTAAAGGTTTCCCCGGACGATCTTTACAACAAATTAAGTCTGGCTACCGTCAAGTTCGAATTGGGGAAAGTCGAAGAGGCTTCAAAACTTGCTGTTGAAATCTTACGCAAAGATCCTCAGAGTCTTACTACCATGGTTCTGCTCGGTCGCATTAGTCTTGAAACCGGTGATTTCGACAATGCTTTGAGTCATTTCAACAAAGTTCTTTCGCTTGATGTCAACAATAGCGAAGCTCATTACTATATCGGCAGAATTTATTTGGAAACCAATTTGCCGGCGAAAGCCACGGAGCACTTCAACTCGGCGCTGAAATCTGGTTCGGACAAGCTGTCAATCAGCAAAAATCTCGGCGTCATATTCATGGACAAAGGCATGTTCGTTGAAGCTCAGACCGAATTCTCACGAGCGATATCTATTGACCCGCGGGATCCCTTTACTCTCAACAATATGGGCAAATTGCTGATCATTCAAGGGAAAATCGATGACGGTATTTCATATTTAAAAAGTGCCGTTGAGGTCCAGCCTGATTACGCTTATGCTTATTATAATCTCGGAAAAGCCTATCGGGCCGCAAAAGATTATGCAAATGCCATTTTTCATCTTTTCTTCTGTCTGAAATATGAGCCGGAAGATATCTATGCCATGAACAGCCTCGGACGTGTTTTTCTTGAAGCCGGTCTTCATGAAAAAGCCTTGGAAACATTTAATAAAGTTCTTCAAGAACACGACCAGCACGATTCGTTCGCGATTTTTGGTTCGGGAGAAACATGCGAAGCTCTTGGCGATTACGAAACCGCGCTGAGTAATTATCGCAAGTTGAAAAGCCTAGGTGGTAGCGGCAACAAAAGCCTTGTTGAAAGAGCGGAGGCTAAAATCAAACAAATTGAAGCGAATGTTGCCGGTCGGCGAAGATGACAGGTTGATGTAATGTTGCGACGTATTGACGTTAAAGTTCCCGATTGTTTCGAAGAACCGCTGCTGGGTCTTGCGGAAAAGCTTGTTGTCAGCAGCTTTTCCAGCCCCTGTATTCAGGAAGTTGCAGTCGGTGGCGAGGAAGATTTTACATTCACAGGATTCACCGTCGTAAGTTTTCTCTTTTCCACGGTTGAACAGGATGCTCTTGCCATTGAGCAAGCGATTGGTGAATTTCTTATAAGAGAGAATGGGCAGGATTGCGAAATCAAGAAATTGGATTATGCCGACAACGAAGATTGGATGAAGGTTTTTCGCAATCATTTCCGTACTTACAAAATTGGGGAGAACCTCTTCATAAGACCTCCTTGGGAATCCGGCGAACCGTCGAATCGTGATGAAGTATCAATAATTATCGATCCCGGAATGGCTTTCGGAACGGGAACTCATGAAACCACCAGGCTTTGTTTGAACTTCTTGTCCCGTATCAAGCCTAAAGGGAAGGAATACCTCGATCTTGGTGCGGGAAGCGGAATTCTATCTTTTTATCTCCTGAAGCAAGATGCTGTTCGAGTCACGGCAGTTGAAATCGAGGGTGCCGCCGTTGAAAACCTTAAGAAAAATGCCGCACTCAACGGGATAACAACCGGATTGACAGTTATTTGCGGCGATTTGGCGCAATTACCTGCATCGACAATTTGCGATGGAGTCGTCGCCAACATTACCACTCCGGTTTTACTCGATAATTTCGATCGCATAAGCCGATGGATAAAACCCGGCGGAACTGGGATTTTCTCCGGAGTGAATTCGACCAACGCTCCGAAAATTAAGAAAATACTTATGAAATCGCCTTGGGAAAAATTTTCTGAAGAAATCGAAGGCGAATGGCATGCCTTTTTCGTAAGGAAAAGATCCAAATAAACTCAAAAATTTTGTGGCGGGTTTTTCACCGCCACAAAATTTTTTTAGGAAACAGTTTCCGGCGTTTCAAATTCTATCGGAGGGAGACTCGATCCTGATTCCGTTGCCTTTGGCGAGATTTTCTCGCCCTCCGATTCCGATTTTTCCGTTGTTGAGGATTCAGCGGATTTCATATCGATCATCTGTCTTATCATATCCAGAAAAATGCCGAGCGTGTTTTTCAGTTCGTTGCCTAGTGATGAGCTTGAATCGGTTTGTTCAACAGCGGGTGTTGTCTTAGTCTGTGAATATGAGTTGGAAATAAGCGTTAAAGTAGCTCCTAAGCTGTTTTTTGGCAAGGGACGCGAGCTGGTCACTTGAGTTGAAAAAATATCGGAAGAAGTTTCACTCATGGCTAGATCTAAGTAAGCGGCATTGCTGAGTCCGGCTGTTTGCAATGATGGAATAATCGAAGACGAAGATTCGGAATCGACTTTGGCACCCAAATTCATGGCTAGCGATCGCATTCCCCATTTGGCTGCGGCTAAATATCCTTCCAGATCGGATGTGGTATCGGTCTGATTTCGCGTAGCGGATTGGGAACAGTTTAGCGGCAGCCATTGAGTATTTTTGGACTGAGAGTTTTCGGAAATCTGCAAAGCGCGGATTATTGTTCCTTCATTTGCGGAAGAAGCAGCGGGAGATTCGGTGCCCGTATTCCCAGCCGTCTTGTGCATGTGAATGAAAAATGAGAATGCCACATTCCAGTCCCTGATCGGATTATTTTGCGTGTCGGTCGATGTGACTTCAGCAGCGTCGGCTTTTGCAGTATCATTTGAAGTCACCGATTTGATAGCCGCCGCAATTTTGTCGGCAAAAGTTTCGCTCTCCGATGCGCTTGATTGATTGGTTGTCGATTCAGTTGTGGAGGATGCCTGGGTCACAACGGGACTGTCACCAAGAAGCGCTTTGATTTCACTCATGATTTGCCTCCCTTTCCAAGGTAAACGGGCGGCTATCCCGTTTTCCTGATTTCTATTACTTACATCGACAAAACATAGAAGGCAAATAAACTCAATGAGAGCTTAATTTTATAAGCTTATGACTGCTTCTCGTTGATTTACTTGATAATTCGGCTATGCATGGCCAAATTAATCTTTTCCGGTTGCCGGTTTTTGGCACATTTGCCGCGGGTTTAACTTGGGTGTGAATATAGGTTATTTTACAAAAAATGAACGGATTTTGGATCCGGAAATAAATCGGACCTTAATTCCGTTGGAAAAAACGGATAAGACTTCGAACATTCCGGCCACGGCTTGATTGGCGCTAACAACCATACTCTTGCCGTTAACGGAGATTTTTGCCGTTCGAAATATCCCCGATCCGTTGATTGCCAAAACCTCGATTGAGTTGGTTAGCGCAAGCTCCGAAACATCAATGTTGTTGATGATGGAGCATTGATCGGTAAGAGTGATCTTTTCATCTTTCAAGCATGTGCATTTGATATATATCGATATCATGAACCTGCTTCTCGTATGTTCCGTGGCGGCGCTTCCTTGAGCGGCGGCGACGCTGATGCCGCGCAATTCTTCAACGGAAAAATCGCTGATCTCGACTTCGCTCACATCCCGTATTATTATTTTATCGGATTTGACCGGAAGGGAAGTCGAAAATTTCTTTTTCAGGTCATACGCTCTGCGCGGCATGCCGCGGGAATTGTAAGTATCTTCCCTTTCAATTAGTCGAAGTTTTCCCAAGGCCGTACGACTCGTAAAATTTGGTACCGGCTCTAAAATAAGTTCTATCCAGGTGATTTTTCCATCCACACCCTGTTTTTCGGGAATGCAAATCGGGAAAACCAGAAGCTGAACCGGTTGTGAGTCGGGGATGATTGTTCCCGGCAGAAGCTTTAAATCAAGATCATGATCGTCTTTTTTAATCAACATGTTGCGAAGGCGCCCGCCCTCATCGTAGTCTCGCCATTCCTTGTATGAAATTACGACCTTTTGGCCGCCGATATCTTCTATCGTGCTCGGATAACTTGTACGCTTGAGAAGAGAAGTCAGCAGTCGTGTTCCATTTCGCAATTCGGTTATGGCGCCTTGAAGCCAGTAGCCTTTAGCCGTTTCATTGCGGGCGTGAGACATGACATTGAAAACGACTCCCAATAAAAGCAAGGTTAGAATCGCGGCAACCAGAGTTTCGAGAATGGTAAAGCCGCGATTATGCTTTCGTCTATTCACGTCGGACCGCATAGGGCGAATTCAGCCTCCTGAAAACCTTGAAACGATAAGATCTTCCTCAATAGTTTCGGTTATTGCGCCTTTCTTCTTGTCAATGTTGGGATAAACTACCGCTTTCACTTGAACTTTATAGCTGTCTTGAGTTCCGGTCATTCCTTTGTTGGTAGCCTCAAGGACCAAATCTTCCAGTTGATAGGTTCCCGCATAGGGCGCTTCGGGGTCGGGAGGATTTTCGATGAAGAGATCAAATTGTTCTCGGGTTTGCGGAGAATCATTTGGGATCAGACGGATCGGATTGTGAGCCTCCGAATTGATGTTTGCAATAATGTCGCTTATGGTTTTTCCCTTGGCTTGAGCGTAAACTTCCCGTGGTAAGAGCCTTATTAAAAGCGCAGTGTGTTGTAATGCCGAATGCGCGAGATAATAGGCTTGGAGTTGCTGAACGGTTTTCTTGTTTTGAAAAGCGATTGTAGTTCCGCTTGAAATCAGGTAAAACAAGCCGACTCCGATCGTGCAGGCGAAAAATAGAACAACAATCAACACCATTCCTTTTCGATTTTGCATTATTTTATCGCTCCGTGTCGCTTTTTATCGCAACCAGGAATAGCTTCTTGGGATTTTGTGAGAATAGAGGATCTTCATTTTTAACCAGAGACCAGCGTATTTCCACAATGATTTTTTTCATAAGATTGTATTTTTGATCGGCATCCTTTTGTACAAGCTTGTCCGTGGTGAAAATTTGTTTCGCATCCGCGCTAAATGTCACACCCGGCAAATCAACACATTTAACGCGAATACGGTAGATGAAGCCTTTGGGATCGACAAGGCGACCATCGGCATAATAGGAGAATTTTTTGTCTACTTCCTTGTCGTTATCGAAAAGCTTTTGAACTGAAAATTCCAGAAATTTATCGACAATCCCTTTTGGATCCCAGAGTTTGCATGGATTTCCTTCATGAAGACATCTCCATGGGATCTGGAACATGAATGTGTCCATAACGCCTTTTGCATGCGTAATCGCGAATGCTTCCGTATAGTAGCGTTCTGTTTCTCGCACTGCATGACTTATAGAGGTGAAAACCGGTAAAAGAAGCATGCCGACGACAAGGAATCCGATTAGAATTTCCACCAGCGTAAAACCTGGTTTTGAAGAATCTTGACCGTGTAAAAAAACGACGCTTGCTATAACGGGCATATTTCTTTTCGACGAATTTTTGTGCTGTCCCATTTTTATTTTCTCGTAACCATTTCTGCTTCAAACCCTTAATTCAAACCCAACCCCGGGCGATTCAAAAGCCCGGGGTTGAGGAAATAACGAATTTAACTCAGAGATTACTTGATTTTAATTGGGAGGAAAAGCGAACCTGGGTTTCCTGATAAATCCTTTGATTCGATGAACAAATATACTTCTTTGGGAAGTTCGAGTTTGCTTAAGTCGATGATTTCAGAGTTTTCTTTCCCGATGACTTTCACGATTCCGTTGTTCAATTCGCATATACCGAAACGAGTCGATTTATCATCAATTTTATCGTTATCCTGTACCCGCGCTTTTAATTTGATTTCGGTTTTCGCGGGAATTTCCAATGTAAGTTTTCCGGGATCGGCTATCAGTTTGGGACCAAGGTCAAATCCGGAGATGGTTTTTTCCGTACGGTTGGCAAAGATCTCTCCGTCGATTATGATATCTCCTTTTTTAGGCAGGGGGTAATGATTGAGAGGATTTTCAATCGTCCAGATATTTCCTTTTTGCTTTCCACCCAGTGTAATTTCCAGGCCGCATAGCGGTGGAGTAATGTCTAGAACCTTGGTATGGTGAGCTGTTCCGCCGTTGGCATAGATTCTCCTGAATGAGCCGGGTTCTTCTTCGTAGCGCATTGCTCGACTGACAAAAACGGTGAGCTTGCCGTTGCACGGATCTAGAGGTGTTACCTTCATCTGATTCAGAGGCAAAGGATCGGAGCTCGCTGCCAGAAGACTCTTGTTCTTTCCCGCATCGACGAATATCCAATTTACCGATGCTTTTCCGACCCATTCGGCTTTATTGAGTGTTTGTCCTTTCCATGAAGTCGGGACGGGACCGTCGAAAATGTCGGATTTTACTTGGAAAAGAACTCCGATATCCTCGGTCATGGTTGCCGGAAGCGGTGTTCCATCAGGCATTTGAATTTCGGCCGAAAATTGCGGCGTAGGGAAAGCGGGTTCCGTGGGAATATCCACACCTTCGAGCCAGGGGGTGTCGCTGTTGGGCGAGGGTTTCTCGGAAGAAACCGCCCCCCCGCTTTCTTCGCAGAAGGCGAGGGGGGAACTTACAAGAGAAACGACGATGAACGAGACGAAAAGTAGATGACTGAATTTCATTATACTGTTACTCCGTTTTTCCTGCTTCAAAGGAAGCTTGTGTGTTAACGATATTCAATGGCACGTTGATGGTGGTTTTATTGCCGACTTTATCTATACTGCTGGCCACGAAAACATATTCGGGCTGATCTTGATAATTTTCATGGGGGTAATTGGCGACTCGGAACAAATATGCGCCATCGGTTTTTGCCACTTCTTTTCCGGTTTCTTTTTCTTGGATAGTATATGTGACATCCTTGGGGCCGGCAAGATCGTTGTCCGTTTGTTTGGCGATAACCAAGAACGGAACATTTCTTCTGACGAATACACCGGAAACCGATTCGGCTCCTACGGTTATTATTCGTGTTTCTTGAGCTTTATCAAGGATGTTGGCAGTTACTTTTTTTCCTTCTTCATTGATTTGATGACCGTCTTTATCAAACATGGTACCCATGAGAACGACAGCAGCCGTTTTTTGGTCGATGGGAGCATCTTTAGGTGTTTCCACGACGCCTAGAATACTGGCTGCCTTGAGGTTTCCCGTGAGTTTTGTTTCCACATCCATTTTGCCCCCGAGTTCCGTCAGTTGATCTTCGAATTGTTTTTTCAGATCTTCTTCGCTTTTAGCCAATTCGATTGCTCCGACGCCCTCCTGAAAAAGTGCGAAAAGATTTGGAGCGGTTATGTCGTGGACTATTACAGTGCAAAGATTGCTTGCTGTGACGGTTTGGGCGCTGCCGCCGGGTGTTGCTCCCGAGCCGGAGTCGGAAGTCGACCCATCACCTGTAGTATCTCCCGAGCCGGAGTCGGAAGTCAATCCGTCGCCTGTAGTATCTCCCGAGCCGGAGTCGGAAGTCGACCCGTCGCCTGTAGTATCTCCTGAACCGGAGTCGGAAGTTGAACCGTCGCCTGTGGGAGCGGAGCCTTCTTGGCCGCCCTCTTCGCCCGAACGCGAGCCGTCGTTTTCAACTTTATAAATTCCGGGGTCGGGAAACATCGTGTCGTTTTTCGCCATATTCGTATTATCCGTCGACATCAGCAGATCCGTGCCGTCGGCTGACTCACGCTTTACGGTCCATGTGATGTTGGGAGGACTGGTGAATTTGTCTAATCCGGCTGCTTTGGCGTTGCTCGTGTAAAGCACGGTATTTTCTTTCCCCGGATAAATGCCGTCTTCGAGAACGTTGAATGTTCCTTTGTCGGAGTCTTCACCCCGGGAATTCCGGAAATTCGACTCCATCATACCTGCTACCGTGCCAAAGGTTAGATTCATTGAAACGCTGGTCGTTTTTGCTTTCGATGTTCCGCTGGTTTCTTTATCAGCGTAGCAAAACCATGTTCCGGCCATTACCATGACTACCAACAATCCGAGTAACAATCGACGCTTCATAATTGCTCCTCCTTCTATGATTAAGAAAATTTTTTCATCAACTACAATACTATACGCACACGCAAGTCGTTTGGTTTAATTTTTTTTGTAAATATTTGCTTACATTTCGAATAATAGAGCCGATATCCAGAATCTTCGAATTCCAATGTACATGAGCTTGATTATCACAATAAACGAGTAGTTTTTACGAGTCAAGGAAAAAACTCCCACGATATACCCGAAAAAGCACGCCATCCGGGGGTATTTCGGGTATCTACGCCATCCGTGGACGATATTTGAGTTTGTCGATTCGAAATGAATCGATATGCGCTATTGATGACCGTTGTTTTTCGTTGAAGCTTTCGTGCCTCTTGTAAAATAGCGTTTTGAGTTGTATTTTTACCTTGATTAAATTTTATGAATCTAATTCCGAACATAACACAGCATCTGTTTTTGCCGTTTTCTCCCGAATTGCTGATTTCCGCCTCGGCAAACGGTTTGATAACGGAGCAAATCCCTTCCTGGTTGGCCAAATATCTGGGAAAGGATGCCGGGGATCTTTTGAAAACTTCGATTCAATCGACTATTGAGCCGGCCATTCCCGGAATTGTTGAACTGGTTTCGCAAGTCGCGCAAACCGAGAAGCCTGTTCAAGGCTATCAGACTCGACTTACCGATAATCTGGGAAAAGAGCATCGGGTCTTTCTCGATGCGACACCGATCAAATCGGCCGACGGTTCGCGCCTTATTTCCATCAATATTCAAGAACTTCCGATTCAAACCGGTCAAGAAATTCTGGATATTAAATACGCCACATTCCAGAATTTGATTGGAGTTTCGGAGGGAATGCGCAAGGTTTTCAACAAAATCCGCATGTACGGCTTTTCCGATGCCCCGGTTTTAATATACGGCGAAACCGGCACCGGGAAAGAGGGAGTTGCCTCGGCTTTACATCACATAGGCCGACGAAAAAACGGGAAATTTGTCGGAGTGAACTGCAGCGCAATTACGGAAACACTTTTCGAAAGCGAACTCTTCGGACATGAGAAAGGTTCTTTCACCGGCGCCGTCAGATATCACCGTGGTAGATTTGAAAGGGCCGACGGCGGCACTCTTTTTCTGGATGAAATCGGAGATCTTCCATTGTCGTCTCAAGCCAAGCTTTTGCGGGCTATTGAGGAGGAAGTGATCGAACCCGTAGGTTCGGAGCGTGCCGTTAATGTTGATGTAAGAATAATTGCCGCCACAAATAAAAATCTCGAAAAAGAATCTTCGAATAAGCAATTCCGTGCTGATTTATATTATAGAATCGGGGCGCTTCAAATTCAAATTCCCCCACTGCGTGAACGTATTGAGGATTTGGAATTGCTCATTCAACATTTTATCACGCTGTACAATAAAAAATACGATCGCAAAGTCGTTTGTTTTACACGAGATGCCATTCATCTTTTGAAACAATATCAATGGCCCGGTAATGTCAGGGAGCTTAGAAACCTGATCGAACGGCTATTTGCGGAAAATCAAACCGAGGTTATCAGTTTGCGGGCTCTTAAGGAATGGTATGAGGAAAGAATGACCGCAGCTAAGCATGTCGGATTGAATCCGGATGTTACCGTTTTACCGTACCGTCGCGTTATTCCTCTTGGAGAGAGGCAAAAAAACTCGAATAATGTTGACGAAGGAATTATTTCTCATCCGTCCTTTGACGATGGACCCGATTCGAATAAATCAAACATTGATGAGATATCCATAAGAAGAGCTTTTGAACAAGCCGGAGGAAATATCACCAGAGCTGCGGCGCTTCTTGGAATTCATAAAGCAACCTTTTATAGGCACTTGAAAAACTTGAATTTGAACAGGGAAGATCTGAAATCCGGGTATCGGAAATCTCCTTTGAAAAATCCTGACGCCGGATAATCTCGGAAATATGGTTGTTTGCCGACAATGCTTTAGGAAATATTTGTCTGCAATGCTTGATCGGCGGCGACACGCACGCAGTTGCGCCCGGCATGTTTCGCTTCATAAAGGGCGTCATCAGCCAGTTTAATCATTTCCAGAGCCGTGTTGGCGGGGTTTATCGGCAAAGAACTCAAACCCAAACTGATCGCGACTCTTAAATCTCCCTTAGGACCGGAAAATATCGTATTTTCAACATTCTGTCGAAGCCGCTCCGCGAAAAGCTTAGCACCCTCAACATCGGTTTCGGGGAGAATGACGGCAAATTCTTCCCCGCCGTATCGCGCCGCGATATCCGTATCGCGCATGGTGCTTCTAACACACTTTGCCACTTCCCTTAAAACCATATCGCCGGTTTGATGTCCCCATGTGTCGTTGAATTTCTTGAAATAATCAATGTCGGTCATGATAATCGATAGAGGTTTTTCATATCGCTTGGCTCGTCGAAATTCTTCTTCAATCTTCGATTGAAAATGCATATGAACGATTAATCCGGTCAACCCATCGATCGTAGCCAGGTTGAACAATCGCGCGTTTTCAATGATAACGGCTGCTTGATTCGCCATTGTATCCGCAAGTTGCAGATCTTCTTGATCAAATCGTCCCGAGGTTTTATTAACGACATTCATAACTCCGATTGCGGTATCACGAATTTTCAGCGGCACGCATACGAGAGAACTAACTCTTATGTCTCTTTCGATTATCGATAACAAATTAGTTTCACCGGTTACATCGGAGATTAATCGCGAACTGCCGTTCAAAAAAACTTCGCCGGCGATGCCTTCTCCGGTCTTGTATTTATCTATCACATCCGTGCGCATATTTAAATCGCCCGGAATTCCGAAAACGACGGCGGTATCAACAAGAGTTTCATATCTCTCATCGAGCATCAATATGAAACCGCTTTCGGCGCCCAATGATTGCACGGCTCTGGAAAGGATTTGCTGAAGCGTTTTTGCCAAATCACCCATGAAAATTACCGTTTGGCTGACCTCATTAATCATCGATAATTCACGAACTTTTTTGGCAAGCTCTCTATTTTTTTCACGAAGAGCGCAGAATTGCTGAATCAACCTTGTGGCGGCCCATTGTGTGGGAAACATTATGGATACCGGCATTAATTCGATAACTACGTCAAAACTGAATGAAATCCAGCTCAATAGAAACCAACTGAGAAAAAGCGCCACGGAAAAAAAATTTCCATGTACGTTATGAAATTTAAAAAGCACCCATGCCAGTGAAAAGCCCAGAATTAAAAGTATTAGGTCTACTGTTGACGGAGATAATCTTGTCAAAAAACGACGGGTTAAAATATTGTGAATTAAATTCGCGTGTATTTCCATGCCGGGAAGTCCGCCGAATGGTGAGAATTTCAAATCTTCGGAAATTCCGGTGGCTTTGGTTCCCACGATGACTGCTTTGTCTTTAAAAAGACCTGGTGTGTAACTCCCGCAAAGAACGGTGTAGTAGGGAATCTCTTCGAAAATTTCCTCAAACTGGCTGCTTCTTCCGACGTAATTGAGCATGAAGGAGGAAATTGCCGTATTTTTCGTTCTCTCTCGACGGGTGTAATAAGGCAATTTAATATTTCCTATGGATATTCCGGAGTCGGTTGATTTGATCGGCAGGCCAAGAAATCGTGCTGCAGCGACGAGACCGAAGAAATAGATGGGGGAGTTGTCGACTTTCCGTTCGAGGAATAAATGCCGAATTACGCCGTCCGTGTTCATATCATGATGTTCTACATCGATAAATCCTTCATCGGCGATAGGCAATTGGAGTATCGGTAGAGGTCGTTCGGCGACTTCCTTTTCACTCATTTCCATTTCGGAATCGAGTACCATTCTTTTGGAAACAACAATCGGAAAAACGACATTTCCGGAATCGCTCGCGGCTTTTGAAAATATCTCATCGTCGCCGGTTCCCAAAATCGAAGGTTCATGAAACATCAGATCGAATGCGACTACCTTTGCACCTTCTTTTTTCAGAATTGAAAGCAGTTTTGCATGAGTCAACCGCGGCCATGGCCAAGTTCCGATTTTCTTGATGCAGGCATCGGTGATGCCGACAATGACGATATCACCGCATCCGGGTTGCTTTCCCCGTTGGCGAAACCTGAAGTCTATCGTGCGGTTTTCAAGTTCCGAAAAAAAACCGAAATGGAACAAAAAGGTTATGATAAGACCGCACGCCAAGCCGAAGTAGCATTCCCAACTTCCTAAAAACTTGGCGTGGTTGGGCAAAGCTGATGGATTCGGCAAAGACTAAGCTGCGCTGGGGTTGGAAACTTGTGCTCGAAGCTTTTTTATTTCCTTGAAAGTATCATGAAATGCCTTATCGGATTTTGGGAATAGCTTCAGGGCTTCTTTATAATTTTTGATGGCTTTTTCGACCTGAACCTTGTCGCGGAAACGATCGGCGCGATTTTTGTATAAGTTGGCCAATTTGCGACGTGCGATGAGGAATTTGTCTTCGTAAATATTGCCGTCGGCATAAACCGGTGAGAGCGGATCGGTCTGCGTAAAGGAAGAATAAAGATCGAGAGCTTCCTCGTAATCTTTGACCGCTTGGGACCAAGCTTCCGGGGAATCGACTTCTTCCTTGTCGTCAATTTCCGTTTGAGAAAGCATTGCTGCGATTTCTTCACCTATGCGGTCAAGGAATGCGCGGTAAACGAAATCATCTTTATCAACCATGAAAACAGCCCGTTTGGCCAGTTTGAAAGCCTGCTGCGTTTTTCCGGCAGCCCTGGCTCGAGAGATGCGATTGAGATAAGGTTTGATCAATTGCCGTCTGCATTCGCGCATGGCGAGTTGCAGGTATTGTACAAAACGATGGTTGGGAGGCAAACCGACAACGGATTTAAAGGCATCCTGATACTCGATGATCGCCTCGCCGAAATGGCCTTCGTGCCTAAAATCATCGCCTCTTTCGATGCTTGGGGTTATGTCCGAATGAAGTTGCGAGTCGCGATATTTCAATTTAGCCTGATCGAGCCGGATCTTGACTTCCTCGATAAACGCCAATTCATTTTCAGTCGCGAGATTTATGGCTTCCTCGAACTCTTCAATCGCTCTGTGAAAATCCTTGCTTTTTACCGCGCCGATTCCCCATTCTCTATGAGAACGAGCGAGTTGGTAGTCTACTTGGGTTATGTTCTTCTCTATTGTTGTTTTTAAAATTTTGTCGTCAGCCGTTATCAGCTCGTCGGGATCGTTGTCGGCTATTGATTCCACGCTCTTGAACTTATCAAGAGCTTTTTGGTAGCCGACTTTGGCTAAACCCCACTCCTCATTTTCCCGGTTTGCATCGCCTTCCGCAATGTATGCCTCAATGGCGCTTCTGTTGTCGGTGTTCATTTATTGTCTCCTTTATTGTTTGTGTATCCGGATTTCGCGGTTTGCGATTTTTGCATTCGTTGTGCGGCGAATTCGGGGTCGAAAAACGCTAATCCTTCCTTGGTGGTTTTTCCGGCGCTGTTGTAATCCTCCGCTGCTTGACCGTATTTCTTCTGTTGATAATGAACGTATCCAAGAAGCGAGCTTGCTTCTTGATTATCCGTCTCTAAAGCCAGTAATTTCTTCAAACTTTCCTCGGCGGCGGTAAATTTCTGAAGTTGAACCTGCACCAATGCCAATTCCCACCATATTTTCGGTGATTGGGGATATTTCTTTGAAAGGCTCAAGAAATCCGCCATGGCAATGGAAAATTTTCCTTCCGCCATATGTCTTTTGCCCTGCTGGTATCTTGGGTCATCGTCCAAATCGCTCTCTCCGGATTCGGATTTTTTCGTCGAAGAGACGGCGGCGGTGTCGGATTCGGTAATTTCTTTGGGTTTTGCGGTGTTTTCCGTCTTTGATGAATTTTCGGTGGGAGCTTTCGAGAAGGCTATTAATCGTTTTATTTTTTCAGTATAAGCCGAAGATGGAAAGGTCTTTAAAAACACGTTTCCCCACTCGACGACCGAGTCGTATATCTTCAGTATCGTGCGTAACCTGATGGCTTCAAAATAGGCTTTTTCGACGAAAGGCGAGGTGGGGAAATCGAGAAGCAATCTGTCGTAATTTTTGCAAGCCTCTACATATTCCCCGAATATCGCGGTATTGCTCGCAAGTCGATAAAGAATTTCAGCGTTTTCTACGGCTTTTCCGAGAGTTTGCATGCGGGTTTGATCTTGTAGTATTTGTGACGCGAGTGCTTCTTTATCAGTTTGCGACAAGGTCTTAAACGACAACAAGTCGTGCGGAACCTTGGGTTTTTCACTGCTGAAAAGATCGACCGGTTGTCTTTCCGGTTGCGAGGAAAGCTTCGCCGACTTTGGTTTTGCATCGAGTGTCTGATCCGGCATCGTGAGAGTTAATTCCAGCCCTGAAGATACGGGCCCGGATGAAGCAGGCTCCGGTGTCGGCGTTATAGGTTCGTCGGTTTCGGCAACTTGGTCGCGATGCAATTCATTTTCAATCTTCTCGGTCGGGGTAATCGGGTCCTGCGGAGTTGCTTTCCCAACGGTCATTTGTGAAGGAACGGCTTCGGGCGACGCGGAATCATCTTCGGCAGTCGACGAATCGTATTTGATGGTTTTCCCGGGACCTGTTTTCAATAGGAAACGAGCCAATTCTACAAAAGGACTTTTAGGATGATTATTAATTACATCTTTGCAGAAAATGGAAGTTTCCTTTGTATTTCCGGTCATGGAATAACATTGAGCGATACGATATTTTGCTTCCGCCACCTCTTCATCATTATCGTTTCCGGATAGAAAATTTTCGAAGACTTTCCTTGCCTCATTTGGTTTATTATCTTCGATCAAGCAATCTCCCAACATAAACTGTGCCAAATTTCGTTGGTAATTCGATTTGGAAGTTTCCACGGCGAGAAGAAGTTTTGCTATGGCTTCGGATAAATTTCCCTTAGATCGCAATTTGAGAGCTTCCGACATATGATCCGTGGCCAATTTCTCGCTTGCGGTTAAAATGATATTCGGGCTTATAATCAAAACTAAACAAAGATAAAAACCGAACCCGAATAATGTTTTTTCGGGCTTTACCCGAACCTTTTCGGTTGAATGACTCTTCATCCTTCGATTTCCTCCTCGACGGCAGCAAGGATAATGGTTGAGACATAGAAAAGAACATATAAAGACAATGCCGCGATTAATACGGCATTGATGACGACTTTCCCCGTCCAGGAAAAAACTTCGGATATCGGAGAGATAAATAATACTCCCCAAGCCGGAAGCGTCGCTCTATCAAGACTTTTCAATTGTCGATAGGCGACAAGATAGGTGGATCCTAGAATTCGAATTTCCCTAACGCCGTCTTTTCCCGACAGCACTTCACCCACCGCCGGATTTGAAATGCTGACATTAACTTGGTTTACGACCATGGATGTTTTCGGATGTCCGATGATTATTCCATTTTCATCAACTATGAATAGATATGAAACCGGCGAAAATTTAGTTTTAACCGCCAATTCACTTAAGAATCCAAGATCGACCTGGGTTGATAAAATTCCGATTGGAATCCAATCTCGGTCACGGATCGGAACCGCTGCTTGCCATAAAGGTCGCCCTAAGCTTTCGTCGAATTTTACCGGTCCCGGGTAAAAAGCTCTCGCGGCTTTTGCGGTCTGTCCGATCCAGCCGGATAAAAATCCGATGGGTTCGCCGATTTCCGTGGCGCCGACAAGATCTTGGCCGTCAAGATTTTTTATGGTGACCGATCTGATTAAGTCCTTATCGTTCAAGCTGGCCGTAAGAAGTCTTCTCGCTTCGTCAAGATCCGCGATTGTTGGTTTTCCGGACGTAATCGCGAGATCAACGAATGTCGACGACTTTCTAACGAAGTCACATAAGGCCGTAACGGTATCGAAAAGAAATTGCCAAGGAGTCTTGGAAATTCTCAAAGGCTTGAGCTCAAGAAACCAGCGATCGAAAAAGCCGGGACTTGTTTCGCCCGGCGAGGAGACATTATTCAAATTCGCGCTTTCACTGAAGCTTCCCAGCAACCGCTCAATGATTCCAAACGTGCAAAGAGAATAATGGATGCGTCTAACGAAAGCCATCGATAAATCCCAGGCGAAATTGAGATGCTTGACCATTACTTCGGATAATTGATCGAATTGTTCCGCTTTCCATCTCATTTCTTCCAGAAAATGAATTGTTTTGGTTTTCCCTTCGATTGCCAGCGGTTGCCAGATTCCTTCGGTGGAGTGTTCGCGGAGCGGCGGCATATGTGAGATCAATCGAAGAGTATCTCGAACGCCTCCGAGCGAGCGGGCGATACTGTCGGTGGCAAGGTCCGCCATTGCCGAGAGTTGCTTGGAAAAAGCGTCTTTTCCCTCTTCACGTTCCGTTAGGACGCTTTCTATCGAAAGATATATAATCAAAACAGCGATTATGATCGTGATGGCGTATATTATCGAAGCCCGATTCAGCCAAATTCTTTCGGAGTAATTCTTTTCCACTTTATTCGCCATTAGTGAGATTCATTTTAAATTTTGCTGTTTTTGCATTTCGGTGGGCAAAACTAAATATTTTCGGGCAAAAACCCGATATATTTTATAGGGGAAATTAAATATAAGATAAGGAGGACAAAACCATGCTTTGCCCACAATGCGGCGCTCCGATGGTTCAAAAAACTCATACAGGGCGGCAATCGCCATACTTCACCTTGAACTGCACCCACTGCAAATTTGTCATTTTTTATCGAGGTCGTCTTTACGAAGAATAATTAGTAAGGATAGCAAATTCACGCTAGATCATCAATCATCATCGATAATTATTTATTTTTAACCGACGCATAAGTCGGTGATATGCCCGCAAAAGCGTATCATCAGAGCGCATTTCGGGTTCTTGAACAATAAAGGTGTCGAGATTTGCCTAAGCCGCGAAAGTCACAACTGATCTGGGAAATTTTAAAGATCGTATTTGGGTCATTGATTGTCACTTTTAGTCTGGTATCTTTTCTGATTCCAAACAAAATTGTTGCCGGCGGATTGACGGGTTTGGCTACTGTTTTCTTTTATGTTTTTCATCTGCCCGTAGGCGTAGTCGTCCTTATCGGAAATCTCATTCTTATTGCGTTCCAATATTATCTGGTTGGTTTTCGATCGGCATGGAAGACGCTCCTTTCAGTCATTTTTACTTCCATTGCCATAGACTTGACAATGAGGTATTTACCCTTTCCCAAGCTGGCGGAAGACCCGCTCCTTGCTTGTTTATACGGCGGAGTGTTGAGCGGCGTGGGTGTGGGAATCGTATTCAGGGCGGGTGGAACCACGGGCGGGGTAGATATCGTCAGTTTGATTCTTCATCATCTTTGGCGCATTCCCATAGGTGACGCGATTCTTGCATCGAACTTTCTTATAACCGTCGCGGCCGGGTTTGCTTTTGGTCCGAATCTTGCCCTATACGGGCTGGTCACGGTATTTTTCAGCGGGAAAGTCATCGACGCGGTTCTCGAAGGAATGCCGGTTTACCGTTCCGTTTTAATTATTTCCAAAAATGCGGAAGAACTGGCCTGGGGAATCATGGAAGAATTGCATCGGGGTGTGACATGCCTTGACGGACGAGGTATGTATACGGGGAAAACTACCAACGTTCTTCTCGTGGCGATTAGGCGAATGGAAATGCCTCAACTACGAAGCGTCATATTTGAATTTGATCCGGATGCCTTCGTGATCGTCGGTGACGTACGACAGGTTTTAGGAAAGGGTTTTATCGATCTGGCGAAAGAAGTTCAGCGAGAAGAAAAAGAATAATTAAAGTTTTTCCGGAGATTCTTTCATCACCAGATCTGAAGATCGACGACCTAAAAGAAAGACGGCGGTTCCCAAAACGACGGCAAACCAAAGTGTTGCCGTCCTGATCAAAAGGGTTGCTGAAACCGCTTGATCTTTGCCTATTCCCACAAATACAAGAAACATGCCGAGGGTTCCTTCGGTGATCAACAACCCGCCCGGTAAGAAGGAAAGTGCTCCGACGATGGAACTGAACGCGTGGGCGAATACCGAAATACCCAGAAGCTCTTGAACTTCGACACCCATGGAGCGAAAAATGAAGAAAAGTGCCACACCTTCGCCGGCCCACGAAAGCGCGCTTAAAGGGATCATAAAAACCATGGAGCCGATTGACAAAAGATTTTTGGTGCTTTCCTCTAGAATTTTAAAGGAAGAACGCAATTTGGCAAATCTTGGAAATGAAGCAAGAATATGCTTGTCAAACCAATGCCAGAATTCTCCGCGTGTCATTAGAAACATTCCGGTAAAAAGTATAAAGCCTATGATGGTGAGGGTTTTTCCCCCGTATGCAAATCGGCTGCAACCTATTGCCGCCAGCAATAGAAGCCCCAATAGGTCGGTTATTCGCTCAGCCAGAACGATCGGCGCGGTTTGGGCAAGAGGCAACCCATATCGGGATTTTAATAAAAACGATTTCATTAATTCTCCGACTTTTCCGGGACTTAAAACCATCGTGAATGCGGAGAAAAAAATCCACAAACTATCTGAAATCGAAATTGAAATTTTTAAAAGACGTAGAAAAAAACACCATTTCAGAAATCGTAATAAGTAATTAAACATTACCGCGCCAAGAATAGCGGTAAACCATCCGGATGTGATTCCCGAAATCAGATTTTTGATCTTGCCGAAGTCGGAAAAAAGCGCGGCCAACGTCAAACAGATTATCAGGCCGATTAGTATCCAAAGCCCCAACTTGCGGATTATTGATCCTACCGTCATGGCGTCAATAATCGCAAATCTCGCTCAAGAAAGCAATCAGGCTGATGCAAAAAATCGGTTAATTCGATATTACAACGGTTTTCAACGTGCCGTTGTCATACTAGCCGAGGGTTCGGCCGATAACCGCCGCGATGCCGCGAACTTTTTCTATTAAGGGAGGCAGGCGCTCCGGTTTCAAAGCTTGGCATCCGTCGGATAAAGCATTTTGCGGGTCCGTGTGGACCTCGACCAGAAGTCCGTCGGCTCCGGCTGCGACACCTGCTAATCCGACGGCTTCTACGAGTCGCCATAATCCGGTGGCATGACTGGGATCGACAAGAATGGGTAAATGAGAAAGTTGCTTGACCGACGGAATCGCGTTGATGTCCAAATTGAACCGTGTGTAATTCTCAAATGTGCGTATTCCTCTCTCGCAGAGAATGACGTTGGGATTGCCGTTGGAAAGAATATATTCCGCCGCCATCAGGAATTCTTTTATGGTTGAACTCATCCCTCTTTTTAATAGGATGGGTTTTTTAATTGAACCCAAGCATTTCAATAACCTGAAATTTGTCATGTTCCGGGTTCCGACTTGAAGAAGGTCGGCGGTTTCGGCAACCAAATCGGCTTCGTGAACGTCGATTACTTCGGTGACAATAAACATTCCGGTTTCTTGCCTGACTTTTTTAAGAATTCTCAGGCCTTCCTCGCCTAGTCCCTGAAATGAATACGGTGAAGTGCGCGGTTTAAATGCGCCTCCTCGAAAAAGCTTGCAACCGGCTTGTTTAACGTGTCGGGCAATCTTTAGGGTAACTTCCTCGCCTTCGACGGCGCAAGGTCCCGCGATGACATGGACTTCTTTTCCCCCGATAGCGATAGGCGGCTGCTTCTCGTTGCCCCTTCCGATCTGGACAACGGAAGGCTCGCTGCGAAATTCCCGGGAAGCCAGTTGGTATGGTTGAAGAACCGGCATTACGCGTGCCACGCCCGGCCAAGTCTCAAACGGTTCGTCGACCAAATGCCGCTCTTCACCCATAACAGCGATTATGCTGCGGAATTCATCTTCAAGGAGATGTGCTTCCAAACCCAGGGCTTTAATATGGTCGATTACGTTTTTTTTATGCTCCGAAGTCGCCCAAGGAGCCATGACTATGATCACTCGAAATCCTCCATATTAATTATCGGCATGGGTTCAATAAAACAAATAGTACAACATGTCGGTATTTCTAAAACACGGTTTGACATTATGAACTATGTTGGGATTATTCGCAAGATTGAAAATAACCAGGCAGCAATTCTCGGTGTGAGGTATTCATTCCGGAAGGAATTAATACTTTTCGCCCCGTATCGCATTGCCGATTAACCAAAGCTGTTGTGGCAGCAATAATTTCGTCGATTGGAACAATGCCAAACTTAAATTCAGGTTTCCTGATCTCGGACGTGGTTTAGCCCCATTTTGAGGAAGGTGATTCGGCACTTTCTTGTTTAAAATTCGTTGATTATATGGCAAACTTGGTTGGGTTTCTTTTACTCCAAATTTAAGGAATTCGCCATGCTTCGACAGTTGTTCTTAAAAGGTTTTTCCGAAGGTTCCACAGAAATCGGCGAAACGTTGCATATCCTGAAAAAACAAGGGATGGTGACCTATTTCGTCGGTGGCGACAACTACTTTTCTCATCCTGAAGGCGATGTTCAAGCACAAAGATTTGTTTTTGCTACGCTTATGGTGAATGGACATGTTCGCCCTTGTGATCTTGAGGTGCCTCCTCTGTGTATCCCACATCGCACCCTTATGGGTCTGACTCCGCCATCGCTGTTGCCGATTTTGAGTGGTTAAGGCTGATTCAAAAATCATGAAAAAATTTACTCCGGCTGTTTTTCGGGATATGGAGTAGGTGAACGCTTACCGTTTTTTAATGCCGCAATCCCGCAGGGCTGCTTTGAGGGCTTCCTGAGCCCCCTCCCGATCCATGGGCGTGTCGGCTTTGCGAATGGTCTCGGGGGTGCCGTTCTGATTCGGAAAAATCAGGGTGGGATTCTGATGGGTTTTCCAGAAAGCTCGCAGCGCCAGCAAGGTGATCTGCGGAAGATCGACGAAGCGATCTTTGTTGCCTTTGCCCTGGCGAATATGAACTTTCATCTTTTGGCTATCGATGTCGGAAGTCTTCAGGTTGAGGGCTTCACCGAGACGAAGGCCCATGCTGTAAACGGTAAACAGGTAGATTTTGTAACGGAGTTTTTTTACAGTAAGAATGATCTTCTGAAACTCTTGCTGAGTGAGGAAATCCGGCAACGTCTGAATTCGAGGGCCTTTGACGATATTGATCCAGTTCCATTTCTTATCTAAAACATGTTTCCAGAAGAACTGGAGACCACACCGGTCCACCTTAACGGTGCTCCAAGAGTGCGTTTTAAGCAGATCGGCGAAATACTTCTTCAGATCGTCCGGGGTAAGACTCTCATCAGGGCAGCGATCAAAATACTCAGAGGCTCGCCGCACGGATCGGCTGTACAGATCGATAGTGCAGGGCCTTTTTCCCTGAAGTGTGAGAGCCTGTTGATGCTCGGAATAGAGTTCCTCAAACTTCTTTTGTTCCTTGGGTTTCATGAAATGACTCCTTGTAAGAATTTCCCCAGATGGTCACTTGATGCCATGGGGTACAAGGAGATATAATCCAGGAAGCGACAAAGACAAAATTCCAAATTCAAAGAAGAGGTCGAAGACTCTTGATTACCAAAACCCCGCCGCCTCAGCGGCTGCGTTCAACATTCTGATGCAGAGGACCGAATGGTCGTTCACAGTTTATGCAAAAAATCGCATAAACTGCGCCCGCCCCCTTTCCCTCGCTAAAAAACGCTCGGCGGCCCCTGATCAGGGCGTTATGCCGGTATGAGCTGGGTATCGCGCGATATCCAATTACACGATAACAGGGAGCACATTGAAACCGAACGGAGTGAACCATCATGATGAAATTGAGACATCTTTTTGATAATACGGATTTAGCTCACATGTTGTTGGAAAATTGGGAATATGATGCCTCATCACTCGACATGTTCCAATATTATCGCATATCGGCCAATGCCATCTATCCATTCAAAAAGAATGAAGAAATCTGTTTATTACGATTTTGTCCAACGTCAGAAAAACTGAAAGAAAACATCGTTGCAGAACTTGAGTTTATTGGCTATTTGCGGAGTCAGCACTATCAGGCGTTAGAACCGGTCCCATCAAAAACTGGAGAGGAATTGGTCCAGAAAGCGACCCCCTGGGGAGAGTATTATGTGAGTGTGTTTAAACGGGTAAGTGGCAAACAACTCAGCGAATCCTGTCTTGATAACGACCTCGTCTTGACGTTTGGAGCATCGTTAGGCCATCTCCATAAACTCTCACGTGAATACATCCACCCCACAACAACACGATGGACACATACGGATGTCTTGACGTGGATCGAGCACACCTTACGTACCGTTTCGGTTGAAGAAGGAGCGTTTAGCGAGTTGACGCTTCTCAGAAACTACTTCGTGACCCTACCGAGCAATCCTATGAACTATGGTCTAATACACTACGATTTTGAACTCGATAATGTCTTTTATGATCCCGTGACAAAATCGTGTAGTGTCATTGATTTTGATGATGCAATGTATCATTGGTATATCATGGATATTGAACAAACGCTCGATAGCCTCAAGCATGACAGTCACCTTGCAGAGCATGAATTTCTTCACAAGAAGGCACTGTTTCTCGAAGGCTATCGGAGTCAATTCGATCTTGACGACGCCCTGTTCGCAACGATGCCAGTCTTTCGACGATTTGCGAATCTATACGGCTATACCCGGATAGCCAGATCTATTCAGGAAAGGTGGGACAATGAACCCGCGTGGTTAGTCGGATTAAGAACGCACTTGCAAAATCTACTCGGTGACAGATCTGTCTATTTTGGGAAAACAATTGAAGTATGACAACACGAAGGTAGAAATCTGCAATAATGGGTAGTGTCCGGAATTAACCAAATTTGGTTTTTTTGAAGATTTTTTTCTCAACTATTGTACATTCAATTTGATTAGGGTGTCATTCCTCCTAAATGAAGGGGGAAAACTTATGATTCCACAAAAGTTCACCGTGAAATTGACCCATAATCGACGCTGAAAGTCGTCTTTTGATCAGCCTTATACCGGGGAAACGAACATCTGAAAACTGTGCCAAGTTGGTCGAAGACGTGAAAAAGCGTCGGCGAGCCGCAGGAGTTTGCGCAGATGCCCCTACGCCCCAAGCCGCCACACTCACGCATGGCCAACCATCAATGCATAATGGGAGTCGCATTGCCGGAATGCATTTTACGAAGATATATATTATACTCTTCGGATATTCGCTCAGTTCAAAACGGAGGTTAGATTATGATCTATGCCAACGTCTTTCAAGATCCCGACAAATTCTCTTTTGATATTCCGAATCTGGGAAAATGTTCGATAGATTCCCCGGTCAAAGGGCGGCAATTCATTGATGATGATGAGCAAATTACGTTTGCCAGTCAGGTCAAAAATATTCACCATTTGATGAAAACCGCGAAAAAATTTCCCGCTTTCCAGAAAGCCGGGCCGCGCGCGAAAATATTTCACGACCCCGTGTGGACCCATGCAGCGATAATTTCATGCGGAGGCCTATGTCCGGGGTTGAACAACGTCATCAAAGGCATCGTAAATGTGTTGTACTATGATTATAATATTCGCACAATTTACGGCATAAAATACGGATATCAGGGTTTGATTCCGAAATACGGTCATTCCCCAATGCATTTGTCGCCCGAAAATGTTGACGGAATTCACAAAGTCGGCGGGACAATTCTCGCGTCTTCGCGCGGTAATCAAGATACCCCTGCCATGGTCGAAACCCTTGAGCGAATGAATATAAACATGTTGTTCTGCATCGGAGGTGACGGCACCCTTCGCGGCGCGCGCGACATAGCCGATGAAATTACACGAAAGAAACATGCGATCGGCGTCATCGGAATTCCAAAAACAATCGACAACGATCTGAGTTTCATCGAAAAAACTTTCGGTTTCGAAACTTCAGTTCACACGGCTTTCGATATCATCACATCAGCGCACAACGAAGCCGAAGGGGCTTATAACGGCATCGGCATCGTAAAGCTCATGGGCCGAGATTCCGGCTTCATAGCAGCCGCGGCGACACTTGCAAACTCGGTGGTCGATTTTTGCCTGGTTCCTGAAATCGATTTCAAACTCGAGGGAGAAGATGGATTCCTGCGGGCGTTGGAACGAAAGCTTGATAAAACCAAGCACGCGGTTATCGTCGTAGCGGAGGGTGCCGGGCAGAATCTCTTTAAAAGCGCTCAGGAAAAAAAAGATGCATCCGGAAACATATTAAAGAGTGATATCGGAGTTTTTTTAAAGGATGAAATCACAAAATACTTCAAAAAAATCGACAAGGAAGCCTCGGTTAAATACCTTGACCCCAGCTATCACATCAGAAGCGTAGCCGCGATTTCCTCGGACGCCATTTTTTGTTATTTACTGGCGGAAAATGCGGCTCATGCAGCGATGGCCGGCAAAACAAACGTGGTCATCGGTCATTGGAACAATTATTTCACGCATGTCCCAATATCGTTGGCTACGCACGAGCGGCGAAAAATCGATCTTGACGGAGGCTTATGGAAAGGCGTACTCAGCGCTACCCGTCAAAACGATTATTTTCAGGGAAAACCTTAGAGCCTGTTAGAAAATAACCGGATCGTCTGGTTATTTTCTAACAGGCTCTAAATGAACTAGAAAGACAGGCAGTGATGTCTGACGTCGCGTCCTTTTTTGATGAATATGGCGATTTCGGCGAGATTGGTTGCATGATCGGCGATTCGTTCGAGCGAGCGACCCATTGCAAGAAAATCCAAAAAGCATTCGACGCTTTCGGGATTCGTTTTCAAGGCGTCCCGCAACCACTCGAAAAGCGATTGAAAAGTATCATCGACGACGTCGTCGGCGGCGAAAATCGCCTCAGCAAGTTCTTCCTGAGGATTTTGCAGGGCGAAAAGGCTGTCCTTGAAAAGGCTCTTTACCATTATCTGCAGTTCGATCAAATGCGGCGGTTGGGTTTTCCATGGATGCTTGGAGAGACTCATTGAACGACGACACATTGCGCAAACCTCATCACCGACGCGTTCAAGATCGGCGGCGGCTTTTATGGCTCCGATCAGGCTGCGGAGATCCGTTGCGGTCGGCTGGTACAGAGCCATGATTTTCCAGGCAAGGTCGTCGATCTTCATCTGGTGTCGGTTGACTTCAACCTCAATGTCGAAGATTTGATCGTAAATTTCCTGACTGGAAGATCCTATATTGTCGAGGCATTTTTCCAGCATGGTGAAGACGGAACGAAGCATTTCCACCCAAAAGCCTCGTAAATCCTCCATTTCCTGGTCCATGTGACGCTTGATGATCATATTCCCTCCTCACCGTTTAAAGCGGTTCTAGACGTTGCTAAGATGTTTGTCGACTCTGATTTGTTTCTCATCCGTATTTTCCGGATATGTAATCTTCAGTTCTTTTGTCGCGAGGATTTCTAAAAACAACTTCGGTTTTGTCAAACTCGATCAATTCGCCCAGCAGAAGATATCCCGTGAAATCGGAAATACGGGCTGCTTGTTGCATCGAGTGCGTGACGATTACGATCGTATAACGTTGTTTGAGTCGAAAGATCAGTTCCTCGACTCTTTGCGTGGCTATGGGGTCCAAGGATGAGCATGGTTCATCCATCAGGAGAATTTTGGGCTGGATCGCGACCGCGCGTGCAATGCAAAGGCGCTGCTGATAATCAGCTGAAAGTTCCAAAGCTGATGCACCGAGGTTATCTTTCAGCTCATCCCACAAATTCACGGCGGCAAGGCTTTCCGCGGCGATTTGCTCAAGGGCGCTTTTAGGCATGTCGTCCGTTATCCGCAGACCAAAAACGATATTTTCGAAAATGGACATGGGGAAAGGGTTGGGATGTTGAAAAACCATTCCCACATTTCTTCGCAACTCGGTAACATCATATCGGCGATCGTATATTTCCCGCCCGAGGATGCGCAAAATGCCGGTCATACGTGATTCGGCCACAAGATCGCACATTCGGTTCATCACGCGTAGCAGAGTCGATTTCCCGCAACCCGACGGACCGATCAGTGCCGTGACGCAATTTTCCCTGATATCCAGCGTGATCTCTCTCAACGCATGGAAGAGACCGTAGAAAAAATTCAGTCGGCGAGCTTCGATGATTACAGGCGTCATCCGAATTTTCCTGAAATGAAGTCGTCGGTTCGCTGGTCCGAGGGATTCATGAACAATTTTGTCGTCGGTCCGGATTCAATCAATTTTGACATCAGGAAAAATGCGGTAAAATCGGCCACTCTGGAGGCCTGCTTCGTATTGTTCGTGACCAAAACGCAAGTGGTCCGGCTTTTGATGGCAAGCAGCGTTCTTTCGATATTGGCCGTCGAAATCGGGTCGAGAGCAGAACATGGTTCATCCAGTAAAAGCAGTTTGGGTTTGAGAGCGAGAGAGCGGGCTATGGACAATCGTTGTTTTTGTCCGCCCGACAGGCGTGTAGCATTCATGGTCAGACGGTCTTTAACTTCATCCCATAAAAACGCGGCATTGAGAGATTCCTCGACCAATTCGTCGAGTTTCTCTTTCCCGGATATTCCGGCCAAGCGTGGTCCGAAGACGATATTGTCGTAAATCGACATATCGAGGGCTTGGGGTTTATCGAATGTAAAGCCCACTTCTCGTCTCAAAACGTTCGGATCGTAATCGTCGGAATAGATATCCTTGTTTTCAAGAAATATTTTGCCTTCCATATCTCCCGGGTTGGAAATTTCCTGCAGGCGGTTGATCAAACGCAAGAAAGTCGATTTCCCCGATCGGCTGGGACCGATTATCGCGTAGACGGTTCCGGGAAATATTTCAAGAGAAATATCGGTTAAAGCCGGTTCGACTTTTCCGCCCAAACGAAAACGATATGTAAAAGAAAGATGTTCGGTCTTAAGCAAGGGGTGATCGGTATTGGGCGTAGGTTGAAGTGTGTCTATGATCATGCTTTTTTCGCGATTAAAAAATTCGCGCCGAGGTTAATGATGAGAACCATGCCGACAAGCGCCACTGACGTGGAATAAGCCATTTCCATCGAGATTCCTTCGCGGGCGAGGAGATAAAAGTGAACGGACATCGAGCGGGCGGAATCAAACAATGATGTGGGCATTTCCATCGAAATACCCGTGGTGAATATCACGCAAGCGGTTTCACCCAGCACTCTGCCGAGGGCTAAAATGACGCCCGTAAAAATTCCGTTTCTTGCTTGGGGAAGAACTATCTGCCAAACTACTTGAGATTTCGTCGCGCCGAGCGAAAATCCCAAATCACGCAATACTTTCGGAACGGATTTGATGGCTTCCTCCGAGGTTCGTATAATGGTCGGCAGCACCATGCAGGCGAGGGTTAATCCGCCGGAAATAATCGACCATCCCATGCCCAACGTGACGACGAAGAGGCCGAATCCGAATAGACCGAAAATAATCGACGGAATTCCCGCCAGACATTCCGCGCCGAATCTGATTAGAGTGGTTGTCCAGCCTTCCTTCGTATATTCCGTTAAAAAAATTGCGGTTCCTATGCCAAGCGGAACAGCAATGGCAAGGGAGACTATTCCCAAAAGAATCGTCGAGATCAGAATGGGAAAAATTCCACCGCTGCGTCCCAGATCTTGGGGGTTAGCCAAGAAAAAATCGAGGCTTATTTTTTCCGCGCCATGATAAACGAGATAAAGAATTATCGCCAAGAGCAAGCCGGCAACGGCAAGCGTCGTCAGCATACTCATATTTATGAACAAGTTGTTCCAGAATAAATTACGGTTGCGGGATTCAGGCGGCATGGTTAATCTCGAAAACTACTTTCTCTTAACAATTGCGGTCGCCACGATATTCAGCAGGAATATCATTACGAAAAGCACGACTCCCGTAGCAAACAGGGCTTTTTGATGGTCTCCCGCGGCGTATGCCATTTCCAGAGCGATATTGCTTGTAAGGGTTCGGCAAGGATGAAGCGGCGAGGTGGGTATGACAACGGCATTTCCCGCCACCATTATGACCGCCATGGTTTCGCCCATGGCTCTTCCCATGCCCAAAATTACGGCGGTCACAATCCCGGACCTGGCGGCCGGGAGAATAACACGAATTGTCGATTGCCATGGTGTGGCGCCGAGAGCGAGAGCGCCCTCCCTGTAAGATTGCGGCACCGCTTGCAACGAATCGAAGGTGATGCTGATAACGGTGGGTAATATCATTATTCCGAGCATCAACGATGCTGATAAAACCGAGAATCCCGTGCCTCCCAAATGTTCCCTGACGAAGGGTACGATGACTATGACTCCGATGAAGCCGAAAACCACCGACGGAATCGCGGCCAACAGTTCGATAAGGGGTTTCATTATTTTTCTGGTCAAAGGTTTCGCGAATTCCGAAAGATAAATCGAAACCATTATGGAGATTGGAACCCCTATGAGCAGCGCACCGAAAGTAACTTGCAGTGTGCCTACGATCATCGGAAATATTCCGAAGCTTCCTTTTGTCGGCGCCCATTTCGTGCCGAAAAGAAAAACGGACAAACCCGTGCTGAAAATGATCGGAACGCCTTCCTTGAAAACGAAAATAATTATCAAGGTTAGAACCAATATCGAGGAAAAGGCAATCATGAGAAGTCCCGCGCGGATTCTCTTCTCGCGCAAGCGTAGACCGTTTTTTTGCTCAGGGAGCGGCACTGACCAGTCCCTCTTTTTTCATGATTTCTTTCGATTCGGAAGCCAGGGAAAAATCGAGGATTTTTTGCGCTATCGGCGAGGGCTTCCCTTTGTGCAATAGATAGAATGGCCGAACCAACTTATATTCCCGCATCTTAACCGATTCATAAGACGGGGTTATTCCGTCGATTCGAAGGGCTTTCACCTGTAGGGAAACGGTCCCAAGGGAAATAAAACCGACCGCATCGGGATCGCCGCGAACGACTTCACGCACGCCGCCGGATGAGTCTTGTACAAGTGCATACGCGTCCATTTCGAATTCCATCTTTCCATCTTTCATCACCAATTCGTCGAACGCTCCACGCGTTCCCGAGCCTTCTTCTCTTACTATCAGATGAAGCGGTCGGTCGGTCCCTCCGACGTCTTTCCATGAGCGGATTTTTCCTGAAAAAACTTGCCTAAGCTGAGCGATGGTGAGATCTTCAACCGGGTTGGACGGATGCACTATGACGGTAACGGCGTCGAAAGCAATACATACCGGCATCAATTGAACTTCCTTGGGGTCTTCTTTTTTTAGTTCTCTGGAACACATCCCCAGTTGAGCAGTGCCCGTAAGCGCCGCCATGATTCCGGCGCTGCTGCCTCCGCCCTCGACATGAATCTTTATCGCCTGATTTCGTTTTTTGAATTCTTCAATGATCTTCTCCATGACGGGTTGGACGGATGTCGATCCTGCGATGATCAAGGCTTGCTCGGAATTCATGCAACCGGTAAAACAGAAAAGAGAAATAAAACCGAGCACGATTAGACAAAAAAGATCTCTTCGAAAGGAATTGCGATATCCATAAGAGGGTTTCCTTTTCACGGAGCGAAGGTTACCAAAAACCCATGGTTAAAGCAATAAAAAAATCCCGTAAGGTTACGGGACTGCCGACAAGGCCTTGTCGGCAAACAACTGCAACGAATTTCCGGGATTTCCGGCCATAAGAGCCTGTAAGAAGATATTTGCGGAGTTGAACCAAGAAATTAACCAACTTATACCAATTCCATTAAATAAAGACGTATTTTTTTCGGCGGATTACGGTGGAAAGCACCTAATCCGCCCTACGGAATACGACATTTCTTTTTGGGAATGGTATTATCAGAATCCCGGAGTGGCCGTTAAGCGGCCACTCCTTGTTTTTGGAAAACAATAATTGAAATTTCCATTACACAACCATATTGCGGTGGTATAATGCGGTTCTTCATTAATTCACACGCATTTATTTTCGGCAAATTACGGCTTTGAAAGCTTAAGAAAGCCGGATTTTCCCTTCGGAAGCGTGTGGATATCTTTTTTGATCCGTATGATCATCCGTGAGGTCGTAGGTAGCGATGAATGAAAATAGTTCGGAGTTATGGAAAAAAATCAGAGTTGGGGTATATTTGGCTTTCACGATTCTCGCTTTTTCTTCGATGGAGGTCTTGGCCAATCCGATTCGAGATCGCATTGATCCGTTTGCCCTAACTTTTTGGCGGTTTCTTTTGGGGGCGGCATTTCTTTTCCCTTTTGCATGGCCGCGTCTTCGGCATGCTGATGCGCCTATTTCTCGAAAAGACTATTTCAAGCTTGCTTTTCTCGGATGCCTTAACGTTATACTCAGCATGGGTGCTCATGCCGTAAGCGTAAAATATGCAAAAGCTTCCACCGCGGCGATTCTAATCGCGTCGAATCCGATCGCGACAAATCTGTTGGCTTGGGTAATTCTCGGCGAATCGTTGACGAAACGTCGTGGAATCTCGCTTCTTATCGGAGTTTTCGGTGTAATCATGATTTCATTGCACAGACAAACGGGTGTCGACACTACCCTTGGAGTAATCGCGGGAATCATCGGCATGGTTGGATTTGCGCTTTACTCGGTTCTCTCCAAGGATATTGTTAAACGATTGGGAAGCATGTCGACGGCAACGGTGAGTTTTTCTTTCGCGGTTTTGATTTATTTACCTTTGTTGTGGGTGTCTGGAGTTCAAATTTGGCCTGCTTCCGACCTTTGGATAAGATTGCTGATTCTCGGCATAATTGTCTCGGGCTTGGGTTACGTAACTTTTTTCAAGGCTCTTGCCGAGCTTCCTGTGGGGAAAGCAAGTCTGCTTTTTTTCTTTAAACCTCCCGTGGCGATTTTTCTAGCCTGGATAATATTGGGTGAAACGCCTGCTCTAGGAGCATGCTTTGGAACCATTCTAATAATGGCGGCGATACTTTCTGAAAAATAGAGCAAGGAATCAATTTTCCTAAAATGAGAGGAATATAAATTTCTCAACGGCAAGTATGAGAATGACGTTTTATGTATTACCAAATAAATTCAAGACTCTTCCATCGAAAATGAGCGATGAGGAAAGGCGGTGAAATAACTGAAAGATAAACTTTCTAAAATACCCTTAAAAGAGATTCGTGATTCTTTGAAACCTTGTTTACATAAGTCTTAAAAATATAAGAATATAAGGAGAACACAATGAGAAACGTTTTTTTATCGATCCTCGTGATCGCTCTTGCCTTTTCGTTCACCGGGCAAGTTTTTGGCATGGCCGACAATCGGCTTGAAACTACGATTCAAGTGCGAATTCTCGACATGATTCCGTCTAAAGCCAACGGACAACTTCATGTCTCCAATATCATCGCCGAAATCAGAAACATCAATATTACCGAAGAAGCCGAACAAGCTTTGACACCGACTCAAAAGAATCTTCTTGACCTTTTGAGAAAAAATGCGAAAGAAGTTGAAATCGGCGTCGAGTCTTATAGACTTGCCCCTGAAAAACTTCAATCTCTCGATGCATATTGCCTGGCTCCGTACGGTGGAGAATGGAAAGGCAAGCTGATTTCCGAATTCAAGGTATTGGTGATTCCTACTATGGGTTATGAGAGCAGTGCTCGTAAGCCGTTCATCGCGATTCTTCTCGATCATCAGTATCCCGGCGGCGAGCCGAAACTCGCGGTTAATTTGTCCGTGTCTCCCGAAAAGGCGAACATTTGGTTCGATAAAGAAGCCAAAGCATGCGAAGCCAATAGAGCTGCGATCGAAGAAGCTCTTATAAAATACAACAAGGACATTGCTCCCGATCATCTTTATCACTTGGATCTCGACATTCTCCACGAAACAGGTTTTTTGAAAAATATTCCAACGTGCTCCGCCGGCGGATTATATAGCATCTCCCTCTTGGGTGATGGAACCGATCCCAACTTTTTCTGTATCGAATGTTCATTCCACAGCAAGATTATGAATCTTAAAGGCAATGATGCGAAGAAAGGCATCAATATCCCGGAACCCAACTTCGACGTTAACGTCAAATGCGCATATTGCGGCGGTGATGGGAAATATAATTACGACCGATGCCCCGCTTGTGGCGGCGACGGTTGGGCGCTTTCACCCGATAATCCCCAAGCATGCCAATATTGCGGCGGCGATGGAAAATACAATTACGACAAGTGTCCCACGTGCAATGGTACCGGTTGGGCTAACGCCCATTGATTTGCGGAGTTGAACCAAGAAATTAACCAACTTATCAAAATCCCGGAGTGGCCGTTAAACGGCCACTCCTCGTTTTAGGCGGAAATCAATTGAAATTTCCATTTTGTCAGGTTGATTCTTGCTTTTAAATCAACAAATGCCGAAAATGGAAGTAAGACAAGAAACAGTATCAATATAATCGGAAATGACGGCCGATATTTTTCTTCCTGAAAACACCCGGTATAGTGAAAAAGAGGTAAGATGCAATGTGTTTCCGAGAATTTCAATCGCCTGAACAAGAAATCCGCCGAATGGTAATTACAAAAATCGGATTAATTGTCGCCACATTGTTGATGCTGAATTCCAGCCACGCATGGAGTGCCACCGCCGACGAAGCGATGTACGACACACAACTGGTTGATATATACGCTGAATTATACCCCGATCGTTATGAAGCCGACATTATTTCCGTAGTCTATCTCGCATGCAATGGTTCCGATCCCGTATATTTGCGCTGCGAAGGCAATTTCAAAAGAATAAGCATCAGCGGCGATCAGCCGAATTTAGCTTTTAAATACGATCCGCCGTATTTCTTCTTTTATAATATTTCTTCCACTTCGCAAAAGATAGAGTTCACTTATCGCGTTCGTCATGATGGAACTTCCACTTCGGGCGCCATAATCGCGACAAACAAGCTTAACTTAAACGCCGACAGTTATTGGTATCCTCGAAATGTCGCGACCGATTCTCATCAAGTAATTTTAAATGTCGTGACCGAAACCAACTACCGGATTTACGCCAATGCTTCAACAACCAGGGATATCCAGAATAATTTCAAACGCCTTCGTACATTCGTGATTTCCAAACCCGTCGAAACGGGCATGACACTGAGCGGAACGCCCTAGATGAATTACAATCAAATCACGATCATTTGAATTTGCCGCTCTCAACCTGAGACAAAAAGTCTTCATAGGCCAGCTTGATACCGTCCTTGAGAGCAACGCAGGGTTTCCAGCCGAGCGCCGTTATCCTGGAATTATCAAGAAATTTTCTCGGAGTACCATCGGGTTTGTCGGTGTTCCATTTCAATTTCCCACGGTATCCGATGGCATCTCTAACCAATTCAGCCAATTCCTTGATCGTGGAATCGCTTCCGGAGCCGATGTTGAAAATAGGGGGGATGTCATTGAAAATCATATCGTCGGGTTGCTTCAAGAGAAGAAGACATGCTTCGGCCATGTCGTCGCCGTAAACGAATTCACGTTTAGGCTTTCCGCTTCCCCAAATTTCGACGAAAGACGCGGAGGCGGTTTTGGCTTCATGAAATTTCCTGATCAACGCGGGTAGAACGTGGGAATTTTGCAGATCGTAGTTGTCATTCGGTCCGTATAGGTTGTTGGGCATAACGCAAAGAAATTTGGTGTCGTATTGACGGTTGTAACTCTCGCACATTTTTATCCCGGCGATTTTCGCGATGGCGTAAGCATCGTTGGTTTTTTCCAGCGGACCGGTCAAAAGGTATTCTTCCTTGATCGGTTGCGGACAATCTCGAGGGTAAATACATGACGAGCCAAGGAACATAAGGCGCTTTAGGCCGGTTTTCCACGCCTGGTGGATTACGTTCGTTTGAATGGCGAGATTTTCGTAAATGAAATCAGCCGGATAAGTGTTGTTCGCGTGTATTCCGCCGACCTTGGCCGCCGCCAAAATAAGATACTCGGGCCGCTCGGCGTTGAAAAAATCCGCGACCGCCACTGCATTGCATAGATCAAGTTCCTTATGCGTCCTGACAATTATATTGTCGTAGCCGTATTTACGTAAAACCCTGAGAATTGCGCTGCCCACAAGCCCCCGATGGCCTGCGACATAAATTCTGGCATTTTTATTCATCTTGCTACTGTCTCCTTTGAAATTCCGTAATATCTAATTTTGAGGATCAACGATCTTGATCAATGAAATTCCACGGGCGTTTCTTTTTACTTCGGATAGTGTTAGAAAGCGTTCCCGATATCGGAAATCACGAAAATCGTTGATTTGGTCGGATTGATGAGGTCCTTGTGCCGTATTCCCCGGTGGAAGAATACCCCAAATCTTGACGGCGTCCGGTGAAAGACTCATGATTTGAATATCGCTACCCCTGTTCATGAACGGAGTAAAGGTTGCCGGCACAACCCGGGTCGAAGCTCCAACGTAATTGCTGCCGGGAAATTCCATGGCCGGGCATGGAAGAAGCGGCAGAGGCTTTCCTTCCGAAGCGAGACTATCGACGGCGGCTTGGAATATTTCGGTGACAAAGTCGGCGGCGATTCTGCCTTCCAGATAGTCGTATCGGGAATTTCCCTTAAGGGCTTTGGTCACGATTGACGATTGCGTCCAAGTCGGATCGGAGGCGATCATCCAAATAAAATCGCCGAGATATTTCGCGAAAAGGGCATTGAACAGACGAATCCAAAAGGCGTCAAATAATCCCGGCGCCGGAGAGTCAAAAAGACCGTCCCGATTGACATCGGTTCTGGTTCCGTCCCAGCGTGCGAGAAGATGAAAAGCCGACGCACCAAGCGGGCTGAGTGATTCCTGTTTGATGAATTCCAAAAGCGGCGTCAAATAAAAAAAAGCTCTTTGATCGGTAAAGGCGATTTTGCGGTCGAGATCGTTCAGAAAGTCGATCGACCAGCAATCGCGGTTCTCCGTAATATGCTTCGCTAAAAAGGCCGTTCTTTGGTCATGTCCCCAGCCGGTTTGCATGTCGCCGTCACGAAAACTACTGATGGGTGGGCAATTCCAATTGGTAAAAAAGCCCGAAGGCGGGTTCATGGCGGAGATACGCAGATCCGGGTATGGAAATTCAGCCGGTCGATTGCAGGGCAATCTGTCATCACCGAAGCTTCGACGACTTTTTCCGACTCCGCAATAGGAATAAGCAATGTGTCCGACTCTGTCTGCTCCAAGCCAATTGATCGATAAAGCCATGCCGTCGGAGACATTGAGCCATGCATTGAGAGTATCGGAATGATTGGAATCGAACCATGCGGCGTAAGACGATGTAATATGATTGCTCCAACCTCGATGTTTGATATAATTTATTCGTCCTTCGACGGCAATTATAGGGCCAAGAGAGGTTGTTTCGACGATCTTTATGATGGGCTGTTTTTGCCCTTTGACTTTGATTGATTCACGGCGTACGGTTTTGCGGATTTTAATATCGCGACCAACGAGGGTGTCGGGTTCCTTGGAGTCGCTTGAAAGTGAGACGATATCGACCAAGTTGGCAACTCCGGCGGTGGCCGTGAATCCGATATTGCGATTGGTTCCGAAAATCAGCGGGAAATAGCCGACGGGCGTGGTTCCGACCAGATCGAATTTGGGCGTGTGCAGACCGACTTCGTAAAGAGCCGAAGGTTTGAAATAGCCCATTTGAGGGCCGCCCAGAAGCAACGCTTCTTTCTTCCCCCGCGAGCGGTTTGAGAGAACTACGGCATAACTTCCAGATTTGTCGGGAATTCCCAAGGTTTTTAAGTGCTCGTTTTTCTTGCGGCTGCGCAAAGTGGGGGAATTCAAACTTTCCGTTGAGGGAAGATTTGACGGCAGTGATGGCATGTGGCGCAGTTGGGGTTTGAAACCGGGAAATTCATCCAGCGTGGAATAAACGGAAGGATCCTCGAAAAAAACGACATCTTCGAAGATATTTGATGCCGTTTTCGATCCGAAACGCCTAACCAAGCTTGAAAGGAGGTGAAGGTTGTCCAGCTCCTGAGTAAAATCGTTATAACGAACGGCCATGGTTCCGGCAAAAATATTCAGCAGATCGCTCTCGGTGAAGAAGGTCGGTTTCACGCCGACCGCAGAAAAAGCCGCATCCTCAAGGATTTTTTTCTCATTACAGGCCTTGATTGCCGCATTAATGCCGTTGGTGAAAGCACCGAGCGCCTCTCTGAAATCCGGGGATACGTCTTTAAATCCGGCGTAAAGTTCGGTTTTGGAAATACCGTCTCGTCTGGCGATATAGTCGGCTTCCACGAAATTTATTCCGAACAGTTCGGACAGAGTTCCGTTGACCGATCGACGCAGTATTTCCAGTTGAAACATTCGGTCTTTGGCCAAGGAATAGCCGAACCCCCAGTAGGCACCGGCGGTTGTTTCAGCTACGACATGCGGCACACCCGCGCAGTCGGTGTAGATTTGAACCATGTTCGGCGACAGCACGGCAAAAGCGGATTCGTAACTCCGGGCGGATTGACCGTAAAAGACTCCGAGACATAATAAAAGGATCAAAAGCCGTTCTCGACCAACCGGTCTTTGCATCGAATAACCTCCGTTATTTACGAACGATTGATAGTTTCCTTGGGTGATCGAAGCAAGTGAAAACATTCTACCCGTTCGCTTGATTTTCGTCGATAAATATATTGAATTACGGAAAAGGGTTCGCCTTTTTTGCTTTTGCCTTAAGGTAATGCGACATATTGTTCGATAAATTTTCTTAGGGTATTGCTCGAATCGGTGAAAACAATTTATCATGGAGGGAAAAGGGAAGCATATGAACGCATTTTTCGTCGGAATAGGCGGAATGGGAATGAGCGGCTTGGCGAAAATCCTCCACACGTCGGGCGGGCGCGTCGCAGGCTCGGATAGAAACTTGGACGGCGACTACTGCAAGCGACTTCTCAAATTTGGAATTTCCATATTTCCTCAAGATGGGAGTGGCCCAACCCAATTTCTTGCCGAAACCCATCTTCGGCCCGGCGAAGTGACGATAGTTAAGTCCACCGCCGTTGAAGACCAGGTTTCCGACATTATTACCGCGCGCAAGCTTGGAATCAAGGAAATCATGCGTTCCGATCTGCTCGCTGATCTTTTCAACGCGAAAAAGGGAATCGCCATCGGCGGCACTGCCGGAAAAACAACAACGACCGGTTTGACGGCGTGGATGTTGAAATTTTCCGGCTTGGAACCTTCCTGCGCCGTCGGCGGAGTCATCGCCGGCCTAGATACTAATGCCTTCAACGGCTCCGGGCCTCATTTTGTTATCGAAGCCGACGAATCGGACGGCTCCATAGTCAAATACAATTCCTTCATTTCCCTAATTACAAATATTTCTCGGGATCATAAACCCCTTGAGGAACTTACTCAGCTTTTTTCAACTTTTCTTTCGAATACCGTCGCGGACGGAACAAAGATTCTTTGCGGGGATGATCCGCAGTTACAGGCCATCAAGGAAAATCTCGAAGGCGAGGTGTTGACATACGGTCTTTCTCCGATATGCGACATTCGCGCCGACAACGTCGTCATCGGCAAGGATCGTATTTCATTCTCGCACGAGGGCATTTCTTTCATGCTGCAGCTTTCCGGGATACACAACGTGCAGAATGCTCTGGCGGCGATCGCCGTAGCAAAGGTCTTGGGAATTCCCAAGGATGAAGTTGCCTCGTCATTTCTCGCTTTTCCCGGCATGAAGAGACGTTTTGAATGTATCGGAACCGTTAACGGCATAACGGTAATCGATGATTTCGCTCACAATCCCGCTGAAATAGCCGCGGCGATCAAAACCGCGCGGCAATCGTCCAAGCGACGGTTTATAGTTTACCAACCTCACGGTTTCGGTCCGACACGGTTTACCCGCGAGGATTTGGTCAACGTTTTCGGCTCGCTGGAACGCGACGAATTTTTGTTTCTTGACGATATTTATTACGGCGGCGGAACAGTGGAAAAGGACATTTCGTCGCAGCAGATCGTTGACGAAGTTAAACGAAAGTTTCCAAATGCATTTTATTTCGGAGATCGCGATCGTATAGTTTCCAATATCGTCAAGGAAGCCAAGTCGGGCGACATGGTACTGGTCATGGGCGCCCGCGATATCAACACGATTTGTCGGAGAATTTTGGAATTATTACAATAAGACGCATGCGATGGAGCATCAATGAATACAACACTCATTTTTTCCTTACCGCCCGGGCCTTTGAGAATCGGCCTTATCGAGGCTGATAATGTCGTCATCGGTCCTTCTTCTCAAGAATATCTGAAGGACATTTTCGAGGAAACGAAACACATTCTATCTCCGCAATTCATCTATCCGGATCATCTCCAGAAAGGAATTCGCAGCCTTTTGAAAACCTACGGATTTCATCCGTCCGGTAGAAATCGCCCCGCCTCGGAGTTTCTCGTCAAAGATCTTCAGGGGAGAGGTTCATTCAACTCAATCAATAATGCGGTGGATATAAATAATCACCTGTCGCTGATTTCCCACCTTCCGATAAGCATTCTTGATTTGGAAAAAACCGGCGACAAATTGTGCATACGAATCGGAATGGAAAAGGAAGCTTATGTTTTCAACAGCGAAGGGCATGAGCTGTCGTTGAAAAATTTGGTAGTGGCGGCTCGCGCCGAGGGAAGCGCTGCCGCTGTGGGCAGCCCGGTCAAGGATTCACATGAAACCAAAATCTCATCGACCACGAAGAAACTCGTCGGAGTTGTCTATACCGCGTCATCGATAACATCCGAGGAGATGCTGACATCTTTACTGGAACGCTTCGCCGATCTATTACGAACTCAAGCTCAAGCAACACGAATCGATTGGAAAATTCTTGACGCTCCCAAATAGCGGCTATTCGAAATTTACGGCGGCTTGTTCATCGGAAAATCGCGAGCTGCTTAAAACCACGGAAAACCGCTTGTAATGAAAGCAAAGATTTTTCTCTGCCTTTTTTTGTTGTTCGCGGGTCTTTCGGTTTTCATCGTCGGTTCTCCTTTTCGACGAAGATTATTGTCGCAACAGATAGCGAGTACGTTGTCAGGAAAAGGGGAAAAACGAGCGTTGGAGAAATTTCGGGAAAGATTGGAAATAACGGGGCTGAACCAGGAAGCTTTGCAACTATCTCTCCTTGTGCAAAAAGCGGAGAGACTGCTCTTCATTCTTGCGGACGACCGCATATTGGCGACATTTCCGATTGCTTTGGGGCATAACCCGGTCGGAAACAAAGAGACATTGGATGACGGCAGAACTCCGGAAGGCGAATATTGCGTATGTTACAAGAAGGAGAACAGCCGTTATCATTTATTCATCGGACTCAGCTATCCGTCGCCGGCGGACTCTTCGCGGGCTCTGACTGCCGGTCGTATTACGGCGACCGAAGCGGAAGCTATCCTGGATGCCTGCATGAAACGGGAGAGACCGCCATGGAATACCGCATTGGGCGGGCCTTTTGGCATCCACGGTTTCGGTACCGGAGAAGACTGGACCGAAGGAACAATCGCCGTCAGCAACTCCCACATCGAAGAATTGTATTACAATATCCCCATGGGGACACCGGTAAAGATAATTCCTTAGAGCCTGTGCGATCGAGCGAAACGACGTGCCTGGTCGCATTTCTTGCAGGCTCCACCCGCAAAAAATGCGACCTATTGAGTCCTGCCTTTCGAAAAACTCATCAAGCTCGGCGGATTACGGTGCTAGCGCCTAATCCGCCCTACCAGAAAACCGACTTTCATTTTGCAGTTATCAATAAATGGTCCAGTTCCCTCGCTGAAAAGCCCTCGGCGTCCGCTCATCGCCACCGTTGGTCAAAGCGAGTTTCCATTTTTACAATTAGTTTTCCAGTTTTGCTTGTTTTTGTCATTTTAGCATGATATAATTGGAATATCAATTCGAAAGGAGGCGTCTATGCCCAGTCAAATCCAAGCAATAATTGATAGACAGTATAAAATTGCAAACAATGATCCCACACGACTCCCTTTACCCGGATTCGAAAAATATGCTGTTTGTAATCTTCGAGGGGGAATTGGAAAAACTACCCTTGCTTTCAATTTGTCCTATGAAACCGATGATGTTTTATTGGTTGATACATGCCCTCAAGGCAATCTTTCCTACTTTTATGATCAAAGTTACTATCAAAATAATACCACAACAGTAAAAGACCTTATTCTTCCCTATCTTCTTCCCGGCCTTGGCCGAGCCACAAGGGTTGCCCGTAACATTTCAGCTTCCAATCAAGCATTTTCAAATCGAAATGCGTTTTACATTCCTTCGTCAAGTGACCTTTACACATTACCATCCCAAATGGCAACCGCACTAACCCAGGCAAAAACTCTCACCGGAGCCCAACAACGAAGAGCCATTGACTCCATGCTCTTTTCATTAAGAGATGAAATAAATCGGGAGATGGCAGGTTCCCAAGTTAAAAAGTGCTTAATTGACACTTCGCCATTTTTTTCCGGAGGGACTCATTTATCATGGCATGCTGTTGACGCATTGATTGTTCCCATAAGAACAGATCAACAGTCAATTAATTCCTTTAATTTGTTAATTGATACTCTTTCGAGCCCCTCGGGAGAATTCAGAAGAGAGATGCCTTCCGATGGACACACTCCCAAAATTCAATTAGTTGTTTTAACACATTGCACATGGTCAACAAGCTCTGGAGCTCGCAATATTCCTAATCAACAGACTAAAGTATTCCTTGAAAAGACTAGAGATATTGTCAATCGGAATATTCAACACTTCACAACGAACAATCCTGACAATCACATTCTATTACTTGATGATTTTCTAGGAACTGGGAGGATTTCAACTGCTCTTTCAAAGCCGGTTGCCTTATTAAGACAAGGGCAATCAATGAGAATTAACCGAGTTAAAACTACTGTGAATGCCTCCGTTGAAAAAGTAAAATCCCAGCTAAAATTTATTTCAAAATCAATTTGGCAATGAAAAATTATGTAACCAACAGACTCTTATGGCCGAAAAATCCCGAAAATTCTTTACAGTTATTTGCCGACAAGACCTTAGTTTCTTATTCATGATTCATGGAATTAATGGGAATCGTACGATTTAGAATTCGATGCCTAGGGAAACACTGTATCGGCGGTCTTCGCGATCCCCGGGGCGGGGGCCGACCTCTTCGGAATAGGTGGCGAATTCCAAGCGGGCTTCTCTGAAAGTCGCAGTGCATCCGGCTGAGAGATAGCCGCCGCGGATTCCCCCACGCAATTTCAACCACTTCAACGCCTGGAATTCCATACCCAGTCGTCGTTTCGACATTTCCGAACCGGAACCGCCCAGATCCCAGTAATCGGCTGCCAGCATGAGCTTTTGCGCATTTTCGCCTTTCAACGGACGAATGGTTGTTCCGAGCGAAACGACCCGGCGCAGACGCCCTATCGATGGGTCGATTTCCGATTCGAAAAGGTTGGCTACAAACAACCCAATAGTTGAATTCCATTTGTTTTTTAGTTTCCAGAAGGTCCCGCCGTCGAAATCGAAAGTGGCTCCCTTAAACTCATTCGAACGCAAATCGTTTTCGGAGAGTCCCGCGAAATCGCGGGCGTCGAATTCCTTGTCGATGGAGCGACGTGAAAGAAATTTCAACGTTGCTCCCCACCAACCCTCGGCTTTATCGTTGAAAGCGATACGAGTTCCCGGCACCGGTCGTGAAATTGAACCGGAAAGCACGGAGTCAACGTCTCCGATCGCTTGAATTCGCGGGCTGGTCGGTCTGATAACGCGGGTTTCGGCTGCCGCCTGGTAAAGAAACGCGGCTCCATAGCCGGTTCCGCCAAGATAATACGCCAGATTCGACATGACCGATCGCGCACGCTGACCCATGATTGACGAGAGTATTTGATTGTTCGCGGTTCTGGCTTCGGGAGTATCATTGTCGGAAAGACCGTCGGTTTTGTTCTTCACTCTTCTAAAATCCTGATTTATTTCGGCGTTGGCGCTTATGGGAGCGTAGGCTTTGTCTTTGACTTGGCACAATCCCGCCGGGTTGCAGTGCAAAGCCTGCTGATCGTCCGCCACCGCGACACATGCGCCACCCATGCCGCTGGTTCTCACTGTTTCGTAGAACAAAGTATGAGCGTATTTCGCATCGGCGGATCCGGCCGATGTGAGAAAGCAGATCAAAAGAGATGCGAAGGTAAGAATATCGAGTATGTTTTTCCCGCAACGGCGTCTTTGCGCGACTAAATCATTGCCAAAACATCGGTGAGAAGTAGAAAGCAATTCGGAACAATTCACGCCGTTACTATTCGACCCGGCATCGGCGCGTTTTTGAAGGATCATCATTATTCCGCACCGTCCAGATCTCGAATAGCGGCTGAAAAACTTGCGGCGTTGACATTGAAATATTTATCGGCGGCTTTGAGTTTTTCGGCCAAATCACCGACCGCCAGAATCGTTGCACGATTGGATTGTGAAAAAGTGCCCGTGAGCATTTTCCCTTCAACCGGGCTGATGAACGACCAGGCGTCCCCGCGCCCGTCGAAGCCGTTGAACAAATCGGTAAAAACGGTTTCGAGCGTTCCTTTCGTGGAAGGTCCCTTTATAAGATCGCTGTATAAGTTGAGCCAAGTCGGAGTGCTTTTGTCATTGGTGTCGTAGTCGATTTCATCATAAAGATCAAGATGCTTGTTGTGATTCGTATCATATTTTTCGATTAATAGTGCCGACACGCTGACTAGGCGCATAAGACCGCGCGATATGAAATCCGGTCTTTGCGGTTCGGAAATCTTCATCATCTGCACGATTCCGCTTTCCAATACCGATCTGTTGCCGGTTAAGGCGAAGCAGCGAAAAATAACGGGCGAGCGATCGTATGGTCCTGTGCCATTTTGCAGCGCATTGAGCACCGTCAAAAGCTTGAAGCCGGACAGTCCCGCTTGTCCCTCTCCTACGCCGCGCGCGACCTCGGAAGCATATCTGGAGCCTCCCACCCTCGTGAATAATTCAATCGCCAGTGAGAAATTTCCCGATTCCAGCGCCAGATTTCCCTCTTCGACAAGCTCTTGATCGGTTCGCGAGGTAAGAGCGGTATCCATGCCGTCAAAGAGATTGCATCCCGCCAACGTACAGGCGAGAAGAATAAAAGCCATCCCGAACAAAATCGGCGATATCGACCGCATGACAACTCCGAGTAAATAAGTTATTTCCTCAAATCGGCAAGAGGTGAAGGAATGATTAGCGCGCGGCGAAAAATAACCGCAACGTTTGATCGGGATTGCCATGCTTTTTTGGATTTTCCATAAAGTTCCAAGGATGTTTCTGATATAATTCTTCGGGATATCCAAGAGATAAATGCGTGTCGTATTTACGTAATTATCTCGTATTTCCGCATTAATGCCATACTGAGGAGAGTCGGATGAGTCGATTTGATACAGGGTTGTTTTGCATAGCCTTTATTCTTCTGGTCGTGAATTTTTTCGGCGCACCTGCCGTCACCGCGAATTCGCTTCCCGTCTCTATATTGTACCAGGGATCGGTTCAAGGAAATATGAGCCGCTCTACGGGTGGAATCATGGCTTCGGCGAAAACCGTAATGGACGAAGTTCGTAGTGCAAATCCGGGTTTGATTCAGGTTTCATGCGGAAACATGCTGGGACCGTCGATTCATTCGGCGGAAAGTCGCGGCCTGGAGATGGTCGGGTTGATGAATGAATGCGGTTTCGAAGCGATGGCTCTCGGTCCCCATGATTTTTTCTCGGGATTCGACGATTTGATCCGGTGCGCTTCGGAAGCCGCATTTCCATTTCTGGCGGCGAATCTTATTGTGGCGAGTGAAAGTTCGCTCGGAGCATCGACGCTCATTCGGCCATGGATCAAGTTGGATCGGAACGGACGATCGATCATGTTGATCGGTCTCATCGACCCGGATTTGATTAAGGATTGGCCGGGCTGGAATCCGAAAATAAAGACGCGATCGACATTGGAGGTTATGAAGGAAATTGAAGGTGAAGCGGTCAAAGCCGATTATACGATTGTTTTAGGCTCTCTGCGTTTCGCGGAGGGGCAAAAAATTCTTAAGCATTTCAAATGGGTCGATGCCGTAATATCCAATCAACTCGGATCTGAAGAGGTGCTTGACGACGTCAGTCTCGAATATCGCCTCATCGACGGTAGACGCATGTGCTGGAGCTTTCATCCCGGTTCGGTCATGGGTTTATTGAAATTGGAACACGAGAATGCTCGTTGTATCGGCAGCCTGGAGCCCGTTATCGTAAGGAAGGATCATCACGGAGACGCGAAATTCGAGAGTAAAATCGCGACCATAGAGCAGCGCACGCAAGACTCTTTCGGGAAAACGGTTGCGGAGCTCTCCCCTTCCGAGCTGGCAAATCCCGCGGTCACGCTTCTGAACATACTTCGATACGAAATGAACGCCGAAGTTGCCGTCATTCATGGCGGTTCGCTGCATAATGCCCGCGCCGCCGACAAGGATGTTTCCGCCTGGACGATTCGTCAATGGTTTCCCTTTCCCGATCGGACGGCAATATTGACCGTCGGAGGAGCGAAACTTAAGGAATTGTGGATGCGGCGGAATGATAAATTGGTGGGTAACGAAGGGCTTTTATTCGCGGGAATAGAAGAAAAAAAAGGAAAAATCATCGTCAACGGCAGGGAATTGAATCCGAACGATCGATATCGCGTCGCTACGGTCGAGTATCTTGCGCGCGGCGGCCTGGGGCTTTTTCCGAATACTCCCGCGGCGGTCAAGAACATTGGATTCACCGCCCTTCTAACGGCGCATTTTTCCAAAAAGCCGAGTCCCGCTCAGCGAAAAGTTCTCGACGCTCATGCAAAAAAGCCCATCATTCGCCGCAGAACCGCCCTCAACGCATCGTTCAACAAATTCGAGTTCGGCGGTTCGGCCGCTCAATATCAATATATCGATCCTTCGGCAATGTATCGCGGCAGTGATCTTCCGGGGCTTGTGGGCATGAAAAAACGGCAGGAACTGCTTGCTCTCGAACACGAAACCATTCTTGACCGCCCCAACAGCGATACGATCATGCGTCTACGCCTTTCGTACATGACGTTCAATAAATTTAAAATGATCGACAGCGCCGCCGGAACCGTTCGCTACGAAAAGAAGTCGTTGTTCGACAAGATTCACGCGTTCGGACAGCTCGATCTTTCAGGCACCATTCTTCAACCCGCTCTTGAAGGAAAACAACACCCGCTGTTTGGGAAAGCGGTTACCGGGTTGTTGACACATCCCATCGAAGGGTTGAAGATTCTTGGCGGAATCGGAGAAGTCGTCAGGTTATCATGGCCGGATAAACCAAAAAATACGGGCGTCAATTTCGGATATGAATTTACCCGAAAACTGCGAAGAAGCATCGATCTGGTCTCAAATCTTGATTTCTTCGCATCGGTGGATGCAGACCACGTTCGAACGTTCAACGGCGATATTACGCTTAAATTCGAAATCGTACCAGGTCTGTCCACGATAGTGCGCGAGTCGGATTTCGGGTGGAAAGACGATTCGATCAGTAAAATCGCCACCCGACGAGAATACTTCCTTGGTTTTTCCTACGAAAAACTGCTTCGCGAATTCTGACGAAATCTCGATGCCGCTACGCTGAACCAAATTTCGAAATCGCTTTGGTAGGGTGGGACGTCATCGGCCTGCCGAAAGAAAATCGGAAACTCTTTGAATTTGACCAAGATCTCAACACCAAGAAATGACTCGGATTACTTATACCGATCGCTCACAGTCGTATGCAAGTATGTGGGGCGGATTAAGCGTTTACCGCCGTAATCCGCCGAGAGAAAATTTACTTACAGCGCTCCTTTTGCCTTGATGCCGAGTTTTCCTTCGATATCCCTTTTATCGGTGGAGTTGGCGATCGCTTCTTCCGGAGTGATTTTTTTCGTATTAACCAATCTCACCAGATCGTCGTTCAGTAGGCGGTTTCCTTTTGCCTGTTGCGTGATCATCGTACTGGGCAGTTGATGCGTTTTGTTTTCCCGAATCATGTTGGCTACGGCATAATCGGTGACCAGGATTTCCAAGGCGGGAACCCTGCCGCCGCCGATTTTGCGGCAAAGCGTTTGGCAGCAGACGCCGATCAGGTTGTCGGCCAGAACGGAGCGAATTTGGCTTTGCGATTCGGCCGGAAACAAATCGACTATCCGGTCGATGGTGCTCATGGCCGTCGAAGTGTGAAGCGTGGCGAGAACCAAGTGACCGGTGTTGGCCGTTTCCAATGCCATGGAAATGGTTTCCAAATCGCGCATTTCACCGACAAGGACTACGTCGGGATCTTCTCTAAGCGCGGCTTTAAGCGCCCGACCGAAACTGTTCGTATGTACTCCGACCTCGCGTTGGTTGACCAGGGAGGTTTTGCTCTCGTGGACGAACTCTATCGGATCTTCAATTGTAAGAATGTGACATTTCTGGGATTGATTTAGGTAATCGATCATCGCAGCCAGCGTAGTTGATTTTCCGCTGCCGGTCGGACCGGTAATCAGTATTAAACCCTTTGGATAATCACAAAATTTTCTTAAAATATCCGGCATACCCAATTCACTCAGGGAAAAAATCGTGTTGGGAATATGCCGAAAAACGGCTCCGACTCCAAGATGATCACGCATGATGTTTATTCGGAATCGCGAGTTTTTATCCATGGCATACGCGAAATCTTCATCTCTCTCTCGGTTGAATTTCTCGATCGATTCTCGTCTCATGATCGGCTGCAGCAATTGGAAAACTTCTTCCTTGCCCATTTTTTTAAGACCGGCAATTTTCTTGATTTCACCATCAATGCGCCAATGCGGGATCTGACCGCCGGAGAGATGCAGATCCGATCCGCCTTCTTCAACCAACCGCTTCAACAAATCGTCTATATGTTTTGTTCCCGATCCCTCTTCACCGTCTTTTGGAACTTCAACATCACCGGCATATCCTTGCATGATTTTGTTGAAATATGCCGGCTCGATCACCACCGGCTCTATCTTCATGCTGGGAAGCATCACGACAATTGAATTCAACAAAGCCGGTTCGATGATGTCGCAATGACCTATCAGCAGCAGATTTCTCTCGCATCTGACAGGTACGATGCGATGCCTTTGCATGAAGGCAATCGGAAGCAGCCTCAGCACTTCAGCCGGCGGAACGGGCGCGTCTTTGCTGAAATCACGATGCGCTATGGGGCGGGATGTTTTTTTCAAACGCTCAGCCAATGTTTTCATGATCGCCATCCCGGCTTCAGGAATGGCGGTAAGGATTTTCTTGAAGATTTCCTGAGGAAATTTCAAAATAATCGTCTCGCCACAAGCGACAGCCGTCGCGGTTCTTTTTTCCTCCAGCAAAACCCCCATCTCACCTACGGTTTGAGCCGAACCAAGCTTTGTCAGTTCGATCGCCTCTTCGCCTTCCCCCACGACGATTGAAACATCGCCTTCGATCACGACGAAAAGAAAATCCGACGGGTCTCCCGCCGTGACGATATGCTCTCCGCCGTCGTAAACTTCGAGAGTTCCGCCTTTTTCGATGATCTGATCGCGTTGCTTTTCGTTCAAGCGGGAAAAAAATTCCGTCCGACCGACGGTGGCACGGGCTTTGTCGATCAACTCGGGGGTTCTATCGGCAAGCTTCATTATCCTACTCCTCAGGTTATGCGGCTGTTCTTCAAGTATAAAACGCAGCTTAAACCGATTAGGAATTCGGCGTCAAGAAATGATTATCGTCCGGTCTTACGGATTCAGCCAACCGGTTTTTCGTGAAAATGCGATTGAGAATATCGGCAAGACGAAGTCCGGCTCTCATCAACTGTCTGTTGACAACACGAATGTTGCTCTCATAATATCGCTCGGTGAGAACCAAATCGTCGGGAAGTTGATATGCATGCATGACCGCTAAATTATGTGAATCTTCCGCCCAATCTCTTGCTGTTCCTTTTGAAGCGGTATTTAATTCGGCATCACGGAATTCCTTGCACAATGCCGTGTAATATTGATCCTCGGTTAGTTCCGTTGTCTCGATGAGATTCGTATCCCAGAGACTGTGAAGATTTGTTTGCCGTCCGCGGTAGCTGACTTTAACCTGATTTCCACCGGCATCGCCTTCCGGAGCGCAATGCATGGGTTGGTGAATATCGCCTACGAAATGGATGAGAAATTGCAACGCCTCACGCTTTTCCACGTCGGAAATGAGATTGCCGACCAGAACATCTTGAAAGCGATCGATTGCCGCGACGACATTGTCTTGAGGATCGCCAACGATGGTGAGTGCTTCGCCCGGGACGGCTTTCGCGAAATTGACGTAATGGTAATGGCCGGTTTCCGGCCTGGCCGACTTAACGACATCCGCCCAGATGCTTGCCGATGCCATGGATTCGTTTTGGAGAATCCGCGCGATTTCATCGGCGGCTTCCGGTGTTAATTCCGCCGCGGCGATTCTGGCAACAAGGCGATGGCCGGTTTTTCCCCAACCGTAGGCGTTACCCGCCTGAAAACAAACCAGCAGAATGATCGCTATAATCTTGCAGCAGAGAGTTCTTGTGGGATTTGAAAATGAATTTCGCATGTACTTGCCCTTCCTTTTCGTAGTATTTTGTTTGATCGTTCGAACTTCGTCGTTACTATAAGAATGACGAAAAGGAATGTATTTGTAAAATTGATATAATTTATGTAATATATAAATATAATTTATGGATATAAGAAATCTTCGGTATTTCTACGCGATTACCAAGCATGGAACTTTTTCCAAAGCCGCCGAGGCCATGTATGTCACGCAACCGGCTCTCAGTCAGGCAATCAAACTTTTGGAAAAAGATTTACACTGTAGTCTTTTCGTGCGGGGTCGCGCCATTGCATTAACGGCGGCCGGTGAAAGATTACGCGAGCATTGCACGCGAATATTCAACCTCATGGAAGATGTCGAAAACGATTTGGCACAAATCGAAAAAGGTCTTATCGGCACCATTCGCATGGCGGTCTATGAAAGCATTCTTTTGTTTCTTCTGCCGCAGATAATCTCGGCCTTTTCGGCGAAATATCCGCAAGTACAATTTGAGTTCAATATAAAGGCTTCATCAATGATCGAAAAAGCGGTTTCCGAAGGTGAGAGTCACTTCGGATTGATGGCCCGCAAAGCCTCATCCCGCAAGCTTGAAGAACTCATTCTGGCGAAATACCCGCATAACCTGTTTGTTGCTTCCGGACGGCGTGAAGAGAAAGCCGAACTGTTTCGAGAATTACCCTTGTTCCTGCTGGGTAACTGGCAGCGCGAGATGCTTGAAGGCAAAACCGATTTATTCACGCGCTTTCCGCATGCCCGCATTCTGAATCCGGTAAATCATGTTGCCGTCATCAGACAGCTTATCGCCGGCGGATTAGGACTGGCGATATTGCCGTCTTATGTAAAAGGCAAGGATTTGCGAATCCTGGAGGAATATCCTGATATTATGGTGCAGGTTTCCATGGTACGTAAACCTGAAGGAAATATCCTTCCCGCCGCCCAAAAATTCATCGAATTTCTTCAGCAAACACTCGTTGGTTCGTAGGACTATTGATAGCTGCAAAATGAAAGTCGGTTTTCGGGAGTCAATAATAAAGGTTGTATTTTTTTTTCAACACTTCATTCAATCATTTCGTTTTACTAGATAAGTTCTTGAAATTAAAAACAGGAGGGTTTCCAAGTGAAAGTCAAGGCTCTTTGTATTCTGGTGGTTGCAAGTGTTTTTATGGTCAGCGGGCTTTGGGCGCAAGAAGTTGCCGGGAAAGCTCTTTTGGATATCGCGATTTGTCCTCTGCCACCTTCCGTCTCAATTGGTGAAAATGAAAACGGAAAATTGGTCAAGATGTTTCAAGGGCAAGATCTGATTGTTTCTCTCCCTTCAAATCCGACAACGGGTTATGATTGGCATGTCAGGAACTTCACTCCTTCAATTCTAGAACAAACCGACGTCAGCTTTAAGCCGACTACCGCCTCAGGCTTGGTACCCGTGGGAAGCGGCGGAACCAAAGTTTACACATTCCGAGCGATGAAAGCCGGCGAATCGGTTTTGGACGTCGTTTATCAACGACCTTGGGCGGAAACAGTTCCTCCGTTGAAGACCTTTTCCGTTAGAGTTTTCGTGAATCTTCCCCCGACTCCTCCGACTCATGGTAATTTCTCGGTGAAATCAACCGCTCACACCTATAGAGGCGTGGTTAATGTTACGGCTTGGAAAGAAATCGCCAACGGCGAAGAAGAAGCCCCCGAAATTACCGCCGGGCCCCAGACCTTCACCGAATATACCAAAGACACTTACGACCGCTTTGGTTCAGCCGTATTCGCGGCCCATGATATGGCTCCCAGCGTGGAAGCCCGCGCCATAGCCAAAGCCAATGCAATGTGGTCGGGAAGCCAAGGAAGCTTGCGGACCGAAACCAAATGGGATTTCGTTGAAGTTCATCCCGAGAATTGATGTCTTAAAATAACTTTCTCAAACATGAAACGAGGCCGTCGAAAGACGGCCTCGTTTTGGTTCACCCAATAATTTTATCTTGCACTATGATCAACGTCTAATATCGAGAGGCTTTTACAAAATTCGAAAAAACGGTAGTGTCCTAAATTAATTGAAAAATTCAATGCAGAGAAAGCTCATAAAATTCATCAACCTTAGAGCAATCGCATTGAAATTTGGAGACTCGGTTCATTCCATTTCGTAGCGGTGCTTGCTCCGCCCAGGAATTGGTCCTGCGCTTAATATTCATTCTTCCCGATTATGCGGTTGTTTTCGCGGTTTACGTCGCCAAAGGAAGAATGCCGCTAGTATCCATATCGGCGAAGTGATGAACAAAGCCGACATTATCGTGCTCATAGGCTCACCCAATTTGAAAAATACGAAGTCGTGCAAAATCAGCCAAATCATGAATCCGATTTTAAACGGAAGAGACCCTGTAGGAATCGGGTTATGCTGAGCAAAAGCGCTCGGCGCTCCGTAAACCATGAAGATGAATAATATCCAAAACCGTTCTTTTTTCACGATATCGCCTTTCATGGAGGTTTGACCTTTCAATTATATTTTATTTTTTGATTATACGCACGGAAGTTCTCGGTAAACTGATCGACGAGGCGATGCGATGCGTAAATGTGTGATCTTTGAATAATGATTTTGCAGTTTTCTTTCGGAAATTGTATAAAATATGCGTTCGTCGTTCCGAGGTTCGAACTATCCATAATCCTCAAGAGGTCATACATGTCGAGAAAAATTTTATTATGCGCGACGATCCTTCTTTTTTATCCGGCAACCGGAGGATTTGCTCAAAACGCGGCTTCGGAGGGATATGCGCAGCTTTCAAAAACCGCAAGTGCGCTCATGTTTCCGATTTCCGAAGAGCAAGCCAAGTTTGGATTTATCATCGAAGCGGACGGCGGATTACATAAACTTTCGAATGATTTTAAAAAATCTGGTATTCCCGAATTTGAAACCTCTTTCGAACGGCACTTCCTCGGATACCCTTAAATTCGGTATTTCCGGAAAGACGAATCTGCTGGTTTATCCCAACAATCCGGGAGTCATGATTTTTGACAATGCCGCTCTTAAGGAAATCAAGGAATTATCCCGTTTTAAAATTTCCGTATTTCCGGTTCCGGTCGAGGAATCTCCCGCTACGGAGACAATGCTTGTCAGAGAAGTCAACAGGGGCGATCTCGAAAAAGTCATCTTCAGAGGACTGAAAAGAATACTTTCGCTGAAACTTCCGGGACCTGAAATAACGAATCTTCCAGCGCCCAAGAAAATACCGCATGGTGAATTGCGGCACGTTCAAAATCAACTTCTGGCAATATTTGACGGCACGCCGCAAGAGATCGGCTCCGCGCATGCCGCATTGTTGGAGCGCCAATTCCGCTTGACCGTAGATTCGACTTTATATTTGGTCGGATTGGTGAATACGGTCGAACACGGAAAGTGGTTTCTGGACGAATTGGAAGAAGCCTGGAAAAGGCTTAGCCCGAATATTCCGAAAAGATACATGGATGAAATGGAAGCGATGGCTTGCTAATCACCCCCACAATCAGCTCTCGGTAATGATTTTGCAATTGCCTTGATTTATATCTCCGCAAAAAAACAACTCCCCTGATTGGGGAGTTGTTCAACCGTTTCTAACGATAACTGCCGGCGGTCCGAGTCGATATTATCGGCCCTCCGAATTCATTAATTTATTCCGATCAGAATTTTTCGTGAATGGTCTTGAATTTGGCTTTTATATCCTGAACCGCCTGTATCTGCGCTTTGCTGACGACGGTTTTCATAGGATCTCGAAGCACATTCGTCCCGCAATGAATTTCACCCATGGAGTCATGATAGGGTTCGTCATCAATGAAATGCACTTTATTGCCTTGGGCTCGAAAGCGCGCCTCAATGATCTTATCAAAGGTAGGCATATGACACGCCGGAACCAAAAGATGATTTCTTAAAACAGTTAAATTAACCACTCCGGGAAGATAAGAGCAACAACCCGATGGTCGAGTTCCGTTTCGCCCTTCATACAAAGAAGGCCAAGCCATTTCTTGGAAGTCCCGATCGGGATCGTTGGTCACTTTACGAATGAAATTTTTCAGTTCACCCACATTTGTTTCAATAATTTCGGTGATCTTTCTGTTTAATTCTATAAAATCTCCTTCGGAGGTACCACGCCCGGCATTGGAATCGGTAAGCTGAGCATTCAAGGTTTGCTTAACCTTAAGCAAAAAATCGCGATCATAACTGTTGAGACCGGCGAAATCCGAATCGGGAGCGTTGGCCAGAAGTTCAAGAGCGTAAGCCGGATCAGCGCGAACAATCGTATATCCTCCGGGTGCATGGGGTGTCGGAATGTAACTCAAATATTCATCTATATGGCCGACATTAAGCCATTTGGTATCGGGATTAAACATTCTTCCGGCGTATCCATGTTTTTCAAAGAAATCCTTACATGATTTCGTAATGGTGTTCCCGGCCACCAGAACATTGTCGAAAGGCGTAACTTCGATGTTTCCACCGTAGTCGCCATGGGCCATCTCATTCGCCGGATTCTTAAAATAGGCTAATCCCCACATATCGGCCAACGTTTTGGGAAGCCCGCCCAACCCTCGTCCGCGATTCGAGTCAAAAACCGCCGGCACCCAGTCGGATTGGTTCGCAAGTTGCGCGGAACACAGTTCCATGCAGTCTTGTGCCCAAATATCGGTTGACTTAAATTTGGAGTTTACCTCAACATATTTCGCGGCATCGGCGGCCGAAATTCCCAGTTGTGAAATCGGATCTCCGCCGGACGGGATGATATGAAGCTTTATTTGTTCCGCGGCTGGAATTCCATCTTTCTCATTGATTTCCTTCACCACGTTAAAAAGATCCTTAACAAACTTAGACGTGGAGTATGTGTGTACGACAAGAATTTTCTGAGGTACATGATTGTTGTTGATCAGTTTGATTTGTTCCGATCCGTCGAGTTTCGGAGTGTCAAGCGAAAAACCGGCATGCGGTAAAACCAAGAGAATGAAAAAAACCATCGAGAAACAAATTAACCCGCGGGTCATCCTTTTTTGTTGCATAAAACCTCCTCCAAAAATCATTCCAGTCTTAGATCGATGCCTGTAAATAATGAAACCAAGTTGACTTATTATAGCATTCTTTCAAATCGTGGGAAATGTATTTTCGCACCAAAACTTTGGAAAAAATCGAAGGTGTTTTGAAGGTGTTTTATTGAAGAGAAATGATCATGCATCTTTAGAGCCTGTTAGAAAATAACCGGATCGTCTGGTTGTTTTCTTACAGGCTCTTATGGTCGGAAATCCCAGAAATTCGTTACACTTATTTGCTGACAAGGCCTTAAAGATAGTCTTTCAAATTCGTCACTAATTCTCTTCCCTGCAATTCATCAAGAGCTTGGCGCAACAATTGTCGAGCCCGCTCTCGGCTCAATCCCATTCTTCTGCCGATTTCAGCGAGGCTCACGCCTTCCTCTCGAAATCCGTAGAACAATTCAACAATCTCGCGCAATCTGTCGGGAAGCAGGTTAAGGGCTTCCCGGCAGGCTTCCGCCTTCGATTTCTCCAACGCCTCCTCTTCAGGGGATAATGCTCTTTTATCGGCAAGAAAATATTCCGTAGAAGTCTCGTCGCCTTCTTCATCGGTAATTTTTGCCTCAATTGATATCGGCGTTTCCGTAATCCTGATGATTTCAAGGATTTTTTCTTCCTCAAGCATCATCGCTTGAGATATTTCAGCCAACGTCGGAGATCGCTGAAGCTGATGCTCCATTTCAGTTATGGTTCGTTTGATTTTGTGGGCAACAATCAAGAGGTTGTGGGGAATTCTTACGACTCGAGCTTGGTTGCTGATCGCTTTTTGCAGATAATGCCTTATCCAATAGGCGGCATAAGTGGAAAATCTGTATCCCAAAGTCCAATCAAATTTGGACACGGCCTTAATCAATCCTAAATTTCCCTCTTGAATAAGGTCCATGAAATTGAGACCACGGTTATTATATGAACCGGCGATTCGAACCACCAATTTCATATTGGCCAGAAGAAAAATTTCCGCGGCATGCTTATCCCCGGCTATTCTCTTCGCCAACTTCATTTCATCGTCACGGCTGAGAGGCTTTTTTTCAAGTTCCCGAAGATAAATTTCGACGATTCCCTGCCTTTTCATGCGCTCCGCACGCGCGAATTTCACCTTTTTTTGATCCAGAACGTCCTGGAAAAAATCCTCGTTGATCACTCCGAGATCCCAACCACGCTTGTAGTGGCAATTCTCGCAGCTTCTTTCCCCGCCGGTCGTGTTTTTTTTGAATTCACATCCGCGAGGTTCGAAGTATTTGAAGCATCTGATTATTCGGCGCTCCCGAATCGGGCAATTGGGGTTAGGACATTCCATGACCTCCCAACAAAATCTCATACCTTGGCGTCCCCATTGTGTCGTCGAAACGTCAAGGGATGGCACACCCGTTTTTTCGACATCATCGAAAGTTATATGTTCCAAAGGATTTTCCAAGGGTTTGTCATCGGGAGGCACCATGGGAAGCATCGTTCCGGCTTTCCGGGAATCTTCCGATGGAAAGAGATTGTCGCTGATCAGCCCGATTTCCCATCCAAGGCGATAATGGCAAGAGCCGCATGGAGCATAGGGACAAATGTCCTTGGTTATCTTGCCGCGTGCTTCTTCAAGAAATTCCCAGCATCGCTTTACTTGGTTGCGACGAACCGGGCAATCCTCTTTCTCACATCGAAAAGCTTCAAAACAGTACATGTTTCTCTATATCTGCAACAATTATTATGATTGGAATTTCCGCATCTGAGGGCAATCGAATCAAATTCTAGAATTTTTCAAGTCGCTCTTGGGCTTGTGTAAAATTATAGTGACACCCAAGAGGATTAAAAATGTCCCTAAATATCCGCCCCATTTCATGGTTTCGCCCAACCACAAATATCCTATGATTATTCCCCCAAGCGGCTGTAAATTCAGGGTAACCGCCATCTCTCCGGCGGGAGATTTGGTGAGGACGAGATTCCATAACCCATATCCCAAAGCCGTACAAATAACACCCAAAAATATCACGGATGAAATAATGCTGTAAGTGAAGTTTAACACGGGGGATCTAAAATATTCCAATACGGCCGGAGGAATAAGAAATGCTCCTCCTAATAAGCATTCATAGCAAGTCACACGAATAAAACCGGCTTGTTCGGCGATGGATTTATTCAATATCGTATAACCCGCACCAAAAATAACGGAAAGTATGACTAATAAATCTCCCCAAAGTTCGCCACCCATAACGATTTCACTATATAATTGATCAAGATTTTTTCCGTCCATCAATAAGATGACCGTACCCGTCGAAGAAATCACCAAGGCCGCAAAATTCCTCATGTTTAAGGATTCCCCGAGAAGGAAAATTGCGAGCAAAAACAAGATCGCCGGTTCCAGGGTAATTTCGATCGCAGCTTTGGTGGCCGTTGTAAACCGTAGCCCCCAATATGCAACACCCATCGATAGGGTAATTCCTATGAAAGCCACCCATAAAATTCTTTTCCATTCGTTTATGGTTAAGCTTTTGCTCTTTGAAGGAATAAAAAACCAAAGGATTGCTCCGCCGAGAAGAAATCTAAAAGACACCAGCATTAGCGGAGGAACGTAGAGCAATGTCCATTTTCCGACGGCATAAGATGTCCCCCATATTAAATTCATCAAACAAAGAAGCATTAAAGCCGTTTTGGGATTCATCTGATATTTGAAAATACTATGCGCGACAAATGGAATTATTTTAAACCACGGAAGCGGGAGGCGTGGACGGTGAAGTAAGCATAAAAGCACCGTGTTCGTCTTCTTCTTCAGTAATTTTTAAAAAGATGGATTCGAGATCTTTTCCCGGATCTTGAGCAATATTGCGCAATTCATCCATCGATCCAAGCGCTACCACTGATCCGTGATTGATTATCGCGATTCGACTGCAAAGATCTTCAGCCACGGAAAGAGTATGCGTTGTCAGAAAAACGGTCTTGCCTCGATTCACCAACTTTTTAAAAAAGTCCTTCACAAGTCTGACGCTTTTCGGATCCAGGCCGATCATTGGTTCGTCGACTACTATTATGTCCGGATCGTGAAGAAGCGAGGAACACATCGCCACTTTCTGTTTCATTCCATGCGAATAACTTTCGATAAGTTCCCCTCGCCAATCCCAGAGGCTGAACAATTTAAGCATTTCCTCGCCACGCTGAAGAATTTCCGACTGAGGAATCGAGTAAAGCGTGCCTACAAATTCAAAATATTCAACCGGAGTTAATTTTTCATATAAATACGGACGGTCCGGGATGTATCCCATTTTGATTTTAGCTTTTTCCGGCTCGGAAATCAGATCGAACCCTCCGATTTTGATTATACCGGCTGATGGTTTAATGATACCCGTAATTATTCTTATCAGCGTGGTTTTTCCGGCACCGTTAGGCCCAAGAAAACCAAAGAATTCACCCGGATAAATATCAAGATCGATGCTCTTAAGAGCTTCAAATTCTCCGTATTTTTTTTGTACGCCCTTTAGATTGATAGCGGATTCATTCTGGTTCATAACGGACAATAGCTTCTTTTCCTTTCGAAAGCGGATAAATCACCCAGCAAGCGCTGCAAACCGCAAGAAGGAGGAACGAAAGGATGATGAAGATCCAAACTCCCGAACCTCGAAGCGGATAAAATCTTGAAAAGTAAATCCGAAACAACGGGTAGGCTTCTAAGGCTAGAATATTTAAAATGAAAAGTCCACACATTATCATAAAAACAAATCCGCCAAAAGAACCGGCAATCTTCAACGGATTGTCGGCATCAAATCGGGCATACAATGCCCCGAGGCCAATGGCAAGGGATGTTATTACTAATCCCATTAAGGTCACATTTATGAAACTTAACCAATAAAGCATGGGCGTGGTTACTTCAAAAATTCTGTTGGAGATGAAACATAAAGTGAACCCCAATATGAGAGTGGGAATAAGATAAAGCAGAAATTTCACCATAAGAAGCCTTTCCGGTTTAATCGGAGAAGCTTTAACCGCCCAAAATGCTCGTCCTTCGAGGCTGATGGACGGATACACGAATCGCATGGATATTGCCGCAAGAATAAATCCTATGAATGGCCCATTAAAATAAACCATGGAATCGTTGATTTCGCCGGAATAGAGCGACGGCAGATCTTTCAGCGGAAGAATCGTCAAATTAAATCCATAAACGAAAATAATAGCTCCCATCATGAATATTTGAGAAAAAATCGCGGGGTCTCGAAGAAAAATCGTCACTTCCTTTTGCGCAACGACTCTGAAATCAGAAGATACGAAACGAAACGGCCAAACAAGAAACCGTCGAAGCCACTCCAATCCGAGAACCTGATTTTCAACAGCTTCCAATGATGCCTGCCAACTCTTTCTATAGTAAACACCCGCCAGCAAGTGCATGATAAGAATTCCTCCGAGGCATATTCCTATCAGAGGCAGCATCTGCGCGAAGCTCTTCACGATATCACCGTCGAAAAGCGCAACGGACGCTTGATGAATCCAGGTCGATGGTGTGTATTCCATGAAAGGGCTGCGAAGATTAAGAATATAACGCGAAACATTTCCAAAATAATTAGGATTTAAAAGCTTTTCGGGTTCCATAAATCTGAAGAAAATTACCATGCCGGCCAAAACAAGAATAGATAAGAACTGGAATACTTTTTTCATCTGACGAATGGGAAAGGCAGCCGCGAGAGTAAGCGCGATCAATCCTCCGAGCAGATTAGGAAGCGCCAGATAAACCGCAAGAAAAATGGGAAATACTACGTAAGCCCATAACGGCGCTTTGAAAGCGGATGCAAAAGAGAGAAAGACCGGTAAAAAAAAAGCAACCGCCATCCAAGAACTTTCCACCACCATAAGAGCGAAGCGCGACCAAAAAATGCGGGCGATATTTACAGGAGATGCAATCAATAAACGTATTTCATCATCAAGGTAGAAAACTGAAAAAGCAGCGACGATACTGCTGAAAGCAATCATCATGAACAACGCCAGAAAAAGCATTTCCAATAATTTAGATACGAGAAGAACACCGATCATCGGGCCGATAATGGGACCCAACATAGGAGCCTTCTTGACGTAAACAAGAAATTTGAACAATCCAAAATAAATCGCCAGAGCAATAATAATTCCACAAACAATTAAAAGCCCGACGGTGCGGATTCCACGCTTAAAAAAGTTTCTTTGAAAACTTTTGTAGGCAGGAAACAACAGGATTTGCCCGTTCATTCGTGCCGTTTACCAAACCCAAGGTGACCAATCGGGAAAACCATAACCCGAAAAAATGAATCGGAAAAATCCGGGAGTTGAAGACGGGCCGATGAGATTCAATCGCAAACCACGCTCTAACGCGGATTCTCCAATGGGACTATCCGCCAACACAAGTTTGTGAAGTGCTGAAAATTCTTCCTCTTGAAAATCTTCTTTTAAATAATTTTTACCGATTACGGCAGTCATGGCTTGCCAATACAAGCTCTTCGAGACTTGCCGTAAAACTCTCTCATGATCGAACGCCATAGTCGGCAGCGATTTCAAAGCGAACCAGCTCGCTTCCGAAGCATCGTCCCCGCCCTTGGGATTCAGTTCATCACCGTTTATGAGTGCCCCAAAAACAAGGGTGACACACCGTCCGCGTGGATCACGACCGGTTTGGCCGCAGGCAAGAAGAGGTTCCAGAGGAATTTTTTCGACTTCCGTTTCTTCAAATAATTCGCGGGCGGCACCAAGCTTGGGCTCTTCATCCATTTCGAGAAAACCACCCGGTAAAGCATAAAATCCCGCGAACGGATCATGCCCGCGCTTGATCAACAAAACTTCAATTAATCCTTTATGCGGTCTTAAAACTACTGAGTCAACGGTAACCGACGGCCGCGGAAAGGAATAAGTAAAAGGCATTTTCAAAAAACCATGAGATTTATAAAATTATCCAAACCCCGCTCATCAACCAAGCCGGCGTAGCGCTCGTCTCCTACCTGAAAAGTCGGAATCATTCTGATTCTATCGTGCCCCCAAAGCAATGTATCCTCTTTGACTTTTTCTAATGTTGCGGGATCACTAAGGGCTTCATTCAGCGGCTTAACATCCACTCCATCGGATTGAAGAAAATCTATGAGAGAGTGAGATTTGGCCAGATCGATTCCTTCTCGAAAAATCGCTTTAAAAACCCCCGAAACATACTCTCTCAGACCTAATCCTCGATATTTCGAAAGCCCTCTTGTAGGGATTATGGAATTTTCCATGAATTGAGGTTTGCGAACAAACAGCCCAAGCTTCTCACTCTGCTTTTTTATTTGTTCCCATCTTTGATCAGACCATATGCCGCGGTTGTGCATCAACGGATTCCCGGGAGGATTTAAGCCTATTCCATGCAGTTGCATCGGAATATCGCGATTTTTCAAGGCCTTGAAAAGAAGCTCCCAGGCCATATAACAGTATGGACAATAAAAATCAAAATACAATTTCAAAACATTATCTGACACCAGTTACTCCAGTTTATACATTATAACGATAACGGTAAAGATACCATAAAATGAATAATCTTTCAGCTAGAAAACTTCGGACACCAATGAACAACCGCAATTACTTCGCGCCATCGTCGACGGCGATTTTACATGCCATCTCAAGCCGCATATTTACGATAAAAAAAACGCTGAAAAAGACAAATGGGCACTACAGCCATCGAACAAGAGCCTTCAGAAGCGCTATCATAGCAGGCTCTTTCTTCGTCGACATGACGCCGTATACCTAAGCATATACCTATAATGAAAAATGACTCCAGCGCGGAAAGGCTTCCCAATGCCATTATCAGTATAACATATCAGCCTACGGCTGCCACTATTTTCAAGAGAATGGTTTTCCACAAGGTTCCTTTTCGGCTCCAAGCCGCTTCTAGGGTGAGGCAGGAAAGGAATTGCCGTCAAAAATATCTTCGTGTGATTGTTCATCAGCGATTATTTCTCGTTCTCCGGGTCAAAGCCGATCTTTGGCTTAATATTGAAATTCATTCCGAGTAAGGGGAGTATCAATTCTTGGAAAACCTTGAATTGATCGTCATGACCTGCAAGCCGTGATTCAATTTCTTCAATTTTCTTGGCGATGTCGGCATAGGTCAGAAGTGTTTTCCGTAGTCTGACAAATGCGTCAACGATTTGAATACTTACTTTTATTGCTCGATCACTTTTAAGAACATTGGAAAGCTGTAATACTCCATGTTCAGTAAATACGTAAGGCAGATATTTTACATGTTTGCCGCGCTTAGATTCTTCTGATGAGTCTTTCTTTAAGGTCACAATTTGTGACCTTAGAAAACCCGCTTCTTCCCAAGAAAGTTGAAACATATAATGATCCGGAAATCGTTCAGGATTGCGCTTAACCGCTTGATTTAATACCTTCGTTGGAACCTCATAGAGTTCTGCTAAGTCAGAATCAAGCATTACCCGAAAGCCCCGGATGGTATAGATTTTCTTTTCGATATTTTCCGCCGGAATGATTGATACTGAGTTATTCATCTGATTTTCCCTTGACTGGTCGCAATTTGTGATCGGTTCATTTTTGCTTACGCGGGAAACAATATCTCCTTGCATATTTTCAAGCTTTAGTGTATCTTTATAGTAGATACGGAGGTTGAAGCATGAAAATTAGAGTTCAAATGTGGGGTAATAGTCTTGCTTTACGAATTCCCAAGCCCTTTGCCTGTGAATTTAATTTGAAGCACAATTCAGAGGTCGATGTTTCAATTGAGGATGGTCAAATTCTTGTTAAACCAATAATCCAAAATCCATATGATTTGGACGAAATGTTAAAACGGATTAATAAAAACAATATTCACGAGATTGTTGATTTTGGCCCACCTCAAGGCAGGGAGATTTGGTAAATGAAATTTACTCCTTCCCGTGGCGATGTGATTTGGATTAATTTCAATCCGCAAGCCGGACATGAGCAGGCTGGAAGAAGACCTGGTTTAGTTTTGTCCCCCAAAACATACAATTCAAAACTGGGCATGGCAGTTGTTGTTCCAATAACAAACCAAGTAAAGGGTTACCCTTTTGAGGTCATTATTCCTGATGGCTTAAAAATCAAAGGCGCCATTCTGTCAGATCAAATTAAAAACTTTGACTGGCAAATCCGGGAAGCCGAATTAATATGTCGAATTCCCCAAGCTACCTTTGATGAAGTCATTCAAAAATTGTCCGCATTACTTTTTCAAAAAAGCGAATAAACGAGTATTATTCCTTATTCAAGCGTTAAATACATTTGTCCCCAGCGAAGAAAAAATATGTCGAACAGGGCGATGCAGCGGAATTTGGGGGCTCGTCTCCGATGATGTTGGATGGTTCTTTTTGTTTTGATAGGTGCGCTTTACGAAT
>Ga0074199_1000291_pt1 | contig 92041 bp, 82 predicted proteins | sample EPASupsiteSAE347_FD_64528 | JGI IMG/M metagenome (GOLD analysis project Ga0074199, IMG submission 64528) | Bioremediated contaminated groundwater from EPA Superfund site, New Mexico - Sample SAE3-47 | ecosystem: Environmental > Aquatic > Deep subsurface > Groundwater > Contaminated ...
CGAGCCGTTCGGGCGGCGCGTCGGTGCGGATTAGATAACAACCGTCCAGTGCCGACTCGGCCTCCACCTTCTCCCGGAGAATAGCGAACGACAAGCGCCCGTTTTTCACCTCCCATGACAGGATATATCGAATATGCTGTTGCTCGGGATCCTGAACTTCCACGTGGTGTTTTTCGTCGAACAATTCCAATTGAATAACCTTCCGCTCCAGCAGATCCCGAATCTGCGGATGCGTCAAGGCCGTCAATGTCAGATAACCGCAGGCGTTCGCTTCTTCTATGCGTTTGGGCGTCAACATGCCCCTGTCTCCGGCAAAGACAATATCCCTGATACCGTATGTCTCTTTGATCTCCGCCATCTTCGCCTTGACTGTGGACTGATCGTTCGTATTCCCACTGAACACTTCCACTCCCACCGGACAGCCTTCGCTGTCCGTCAACAACCCGACCGTCACTTGTTCAGGCCCTTTCTTGCCGTCCCTGTTGTGTCCGAAGGCAACCAGTTCGGATTCAGCGTATTCCCCCTCCATATAGCTCGACGTCAGATCGTAGTAGATCATGCACCCCTCCCGCAGTCTCCGTCCGGCAATCGCCTGCTGAATGGCCTTCTGTCGTTTCAGCAGCCGGTCCATTCTGCGATAGCAATTCACTTCCACATTGGGCCGTTCCCCGGCGGCATACCCTCCGCACTGCTCCCACAGAGAGGATACGGCATAAATGTTCGTCAATGCCAGCTTACTGCCTTGATAGACGATCCGTCCGACGATCATGGCCATGACGTCGTCCACCCACGCCTCCGGCCGGGAGTAGAGCATTCGATCCAGGCCCAGTTCCCTGGCCAGACAATGAAACGACCGGCTGGCTCCGTATTCGCGTCCGCTCTTGATGAGTAGCGGACTGCCGTCCGCCGTCAACTGGCCCTTGCGCCGGAGAAACTGGCGCACAAGTTCGATGGCGCCTGCCGGAAGCTTGCTCAAGTTGGCGACAGTTCTATGCAGCACCTTGCCGTTGTGACGATACGTTTCGCGCACCAGTACGCAACGGTATTGTTTATTACCCCGCTTTAGTTTGATTTCTTCCACAAACATAGTGGCTATAAACTAACACGACCATGCCCTTACTTGTCAAGAAAATATTTATATTATTTATGGTATTAGTGGCTACACTTTGAAGCCCAAAATCACCTCTCCGCCCCCATCACTATTGACTAAATCTCGCTTCGAGATAGTGGAATTTGCGTCAAGAACCTTGAAAATGGCCGGGAAATCGACTTCTCCTTCGCCCAGTTCCAGAAAACTGCTGTAAATTTCAAAGCCTTCTTTTTGGGCTCCATCTCCTTCCAGCTTTTTCAATTTCTTCACATCCTTCAGGTGGACGAAACGGATGCGGTCGGCATATTTTTCAAAAACCCGGACAGGATCGCATTTTCCGACCGCAAGATGGGCGGTGTCCGGACCGAAGGCCACCAGCGTGGGATCCGTGTTTTGCAGAATGAAATCAATTTCCTGTTCGAACATGACGGTAGTGTTCGCATGGGGATGCAAACAGGGAATTATTCCGTACGGTTTGGCCAACCGTCCGAATTCGACGATAGTGGTGAGGGCATAGTGTAATTCTTCCGGCGTGGCGCCGCCGCCTTTTTTGCCCACAGCCTGCACGCTGATCGTCTTTATGGCGTTGGCAGCCATGAAATCCAGGCCGGTCTTGAGTTTTTCGACGTCCTGCTTCTGGTCGCCACGCATGTAAAAATAAAAACTGACCGGATAAACCGTGTAGTCGTCCACAATCCTTTTAAAGGCGGGCAAATCCCCGTTGAACAACTCAATCGCATTCTGCACGCTCTCAAAATATTTGAATCCGATTTCCTTTATCTCCCTGATGGCGGTTATCGTTTGTTCCCTGCTTGAAAGTCCCCAGGGCCAGATCGCATACGCCAGTTTTGCCTTCATTGCTTTTTTACCTCCGATTAAAGTATTTTCCTTTTGAAGCCATTCTCGCGCATGAAAGGCGTTTCCGCAAGAGGAAGAATTTGCCATTTCAAGGATTTTCTTGCGCTTTTGGATGATTCCGGCCATGAGCCATGCCGATTATGCGAGGCAAATATCCTGTCCGGTAACACGACGCCCCCGCATGACCTTTTCCTTCTCCCTGGAAAACCGGAAAGGCGTCGGAGTCCGGAAAATTATTATTTTTTTGCCGGCTTTCCCGGCAGTCACGACCACAGCCGAAATCATTTCACTTCAGCCGCTTCCCGCCACAAAGAATTGCTGGCCTGTGAAATTATGGTTTTTTAGGGATCATCCATTGACATTCACCGATATTGTGTTAGTCTGGCACAGTTTTTTCTCGATCAAACAACACAAGCCGGCATTCCCGGAATGATATTACAAGGAGAACACATGACCACGAAGAAATCGCGCGGAGTCAAGGCAAGTAAATACGTCTATCTGTTCGGAACCGGCAAGCTCACCGAAGGCGACGCCGCCATGAAAAACCTTTTGGGCGGCAAGGGCGCCAACCTCGCGGAAATGTGCCGCCTCGGTCTGCCGGTTCCCGCCGGTTTCACCATCACCACCGAATGCTGCGTGGATTATTTCAAAAACAGGATGAAATTCCCGTCCGTCCTCAAGGCGCAGGTCGAGGCCGCGCTCGCCAAAACAGAGCAGCAGATGGGCATGAAATTCGGCGACCCGAAAAATCCGCTCCTGGTATCCTGCCGCTCCGGCGCCAGGAAATCAATGCCCGGCATGATGGAGACCGTACTGAACGTGGGGCTGTGTACGCGCACCATCCCCGGCCTGGTGGCCAAAACCAAAAATGAAAGATTCGTTTACGATTCCTACCGCCGCCTCATCATGATGTATTCCGACGTGGTCATGGAAAAGGCCGAAGGCGTAGAGCCGGCCGAGGGCAAGGGCATCCGCGTCCAACTGGACGGCATGTTGCAGGAAATGAAGAAATCCAAGGGGTATCAGAAAGACACCGACCTTACCACGGACGACCTCAAAAAACTTTGCGACGATTTCAAGACGCGCGTGCGCGTGGTGCTCGGCAAGGAATTTCCGGATGAGCCCATGGCGCAACTCTGGGGCGGCGTTTCCGCCGTCTTTAAGAGTTGGAACGGCAGGCGCGCGATTGCGTACCGCAAAATCGAAGGCATCCCGGATGACTGGGGCACGGCCGTCAACGTCCAGTCAATGGTATTCGGCAACATGGGCGAAAATTCCGCCACGGGCGTGGCCTTCAGCCGCAACCCCGCTACCGGCGAACACAAATTCTACGGCGAATGGCTGGTAAACGCCCAGGGCGAAGACGTGGTGGCCGGCATTCGCACTCCGAGCCCGCTGAACGAGGCTACCAAGTCCGAGCACAACGCCTCCCTTCCCTCGCTTGAAAAAGCCATGCCCAAGGTATATATCGAACTGGACAACATCCAGAAGAAGCTCGAAAAGCATTACAAGGACATGCAGGACATCGAGTTCACCATCCAGGAAGGCAAGCTTTACATGCTCCAATGCCGCGTTGGCAAACGCACCGGCACGGCCGCGCTCAATATGGCCATGGACATGATCGGCGAAAAACTGATCAAGGAGTCCGAGGCGGTAATGCGCCTCGCCCCCGCGCAGCTTGACGAACTTCTGCACCCGATCGTCGATCCAAACGCCGAAAAATCGGTCAAAGTTCTCGCAAAAGGCCTGCCGGCCGGGCCTGGCGGCGCCTGCGGCCAGATCGTATTCACGGCTGCCGCCGCGGTCGAATGGGCCAAACAGGGCAAACGCGTGATCCTGGTTCGCGAAGAAACAAATCCCGAGGACATTGAAGGCATGCGCGCAGCCGAAGGCATTCTGACCGCCCGCGGCGGCATGACCAGCCACGCGGCCCTGGTTGCACGCGGATGGGGCAAGTGCTGCATCGTAGGCGCAGGCTCGATTCACGTGGACTCCGTATGCAAAAAGATGACCATAGGCGATGTTGTTCTCAGCGAAGGCGCATTTGTGACGCTCAATGGAACCAAGGGCTATGTATACGACGGCCAGTTGGCCATGATCAGCGCCAGTGAAAATCCGCGCTTCAAGAAATTCATGGCGATCGTTGACAAGTTCCGCAAGCTGGGCGTACGCGCCAATGCGGACACGCCCTCCGACGCCCAGAAAGCCCGCGAATTCGGGGCCGAAGGCATCGGCCTCTTCCGCACCGAGCACATGTTTTACGGCAAGGGCAGCGATCAACCGCTCTTTATCCTGCGCAAGATGATACTGAGCAGCACTCCGGAAGAGCGGCGCAAAGCGCTGGACGAACTGTTCCCGTTCGTGAAAGCTTCCATCAAGGCAACATTGGAGGCCATGGAAGGATTGCCGGTCACCATCCGGCTGCTGGATCCGCCGCTGCACGAATTCGTTCCGGAAAGCACGGAGAAGCAGGAGGAACTGGCGCGCAGCCTTGGCATTTCAGCCGAGAATGTCCGCAGCCGCGGGGAACAGTTGCACGAGTCCAATCCCATGATGGGCCATCGCGGCGTCCGTCTCGGCATTACCTATCCGGAAATCACCGAAATGCAATTGCGCGCCATTTTTGAGGCTGCGGGCGAATTGCTGAAGGCCGGAAAGAAATGCCACCCGGAAATCATGATACCCGTGACCTGCGACGTGCGTGAACTGAAAGACCAGAAGGTCATCGCCTGCCGGGTCTACGACGAGGTGCTCGGCAAGCTGAACCTGCGGTCCATTCCGCACATGTACGGCACCATGATCGAAATCCCGCGCGCCTGTCTGCTGGCGAACAAGATGGCGGAGGAGGCGCAGTTCTTCTCCTTCGGAACCAACGACCTGTCCCAGATGGGCTTCGGGTTCAGCCGAGACGACATCGGCGGATTCATGCCTGACTATCTGAACAAGAAGATCATTCCTGCCGATCCATTCCAGACCATTGACCAGGAAGGCATCGGCCAGTTGATCGAGATGGCGGTCAAGAAAGGCCGCGGCACTCGCAAGGACCTCAAGATCGGCATATGCGGAGAACAGGGCGGCGATCCGGCCTCGGTCGAGTTCTGCTTCAAGACCGGCCTGAATTACGTCAGTTGCAGCCCATTCCGCGTGCCCATCGCCAGACTGGCGGCGGCCCAGGCGGCCATCGGCGCCGGTCGGAAAAATTAATAAAGCAAACTTTCAACATCCAACGTTCAACTTTTCAATGTTGAATGTTGGATGTTGGATGTTGGATGTTGAGCGTTGAACGTTTCCTGCTTTGGCGGTATGGCATGAGGGCGGCCAAATACAAGATTATAGCCTGTCACGTCCTTTGGCGGGAATTGTGCCATTACGCATCCCTGTCTAAAAATATATTCGATTTTCAATTCCTGCAACAGGGACTGCACAACACTCCCGACCTGCTGAGAAAAGAACTGCAAGCTGCCATTGATTCTTCTGACGAGGGCTTTGACGCCCTTCTGATCGGATACGGACTTTGCAGCAACGGGATCGAGGGAATTTGCTCCCGCAAAACGAAACTGGTCGTCGTCAGGGGACATGATTGCGTCACCTTCCTGCTCGGCTCCAGGAAACGTTACCGGAAATATTTCGACTCCCACCCCGGCACCTACTGGTACAGCCCGGGATGGATTGACACGAATTCGCAGCCCGGCAAGGAACGATACGAAAAGACTTACCGGGAATATGTCGGGAAATACGGAGAAGACAACGCAAAATACCTGATGGAAGCCGAACAGGGCTGGTTCAAAAATTATTCCAATGCCGCCTACGTTGACCTGGGGTTCGGCGACAACGAGCATTACCGGCAATATAGCAAAAAATGCGCAAAATGGTTGAAATGGAGTTATGATGAACTTTCCGGCGACTCAGGACTGATGCGCGACTTTGTGGAAGGGAGATGGGATTCGGACGCCTTCCTGGTGGTGGAGCCCGGCAAACGCATCGCCGCCACTCATGACGAGGAAATCATCAAGAGCATGTCCGTAAATTAATTTGAGCCGAAGTAATTTACGGATAAGGTCTTCCATGGCTAATTTTATGCTTGTATTCATGTGGCGCAGGATTATCCTTTCCGGAGAAAGGTTATTCCGGATTCATGAACGCCATCAACAAATCAGCGGATAATTACAAATCCAAAATAAAATTTTACATCCGCAATCCTCAAGTTGCTCATATCGGAGTCACCCCTGAATTTCCACGTTTCGGACATGTGCGGTTTACTTCATATGATGAGATGAATGCCTGGAAGAAAGAATTGCTGCGTTCTTTGGCGCGAAGAGGAGGATGTTCGTGGAAGAAATCATAAAAAAATTCAACTCCGGCAAAATTCGCTATCTGGTGCTCGGCGGTCAGGCCATGCGACTGGAAGGATTACCGCGGTTCTCGATGGATTGGGACATCTTTATTCCGCCTTCCGACAAAACAAATCTTGAAAAAATCAACGCTCTGCTTGGCGATTTACTGGATCTGCCTTTGGAGCCGCTCGGCCACAAAGGTGAAAATTTTATTCAGACATATCAGTTGCCCTGCGGAATAGTCCAGTTTCATCTTGGCGTTCCCGGGTTACCGTCATTTGAGGAGGCTGAAAAAGAAGCGATTTGGCATCGGACCGAAAACGACGTTCCAGTCCGATGTCTATGTGCCGGCCATTTATTGGCCGCGAAAAAGGCTGCCAACCGTCCACAGGATCAAATCGACATTGAATTCTTGAATGAAAAGCTGGGATTGGGCGATTGATTGGCCGGTTACAACTGCCCGATCATTTTCGCCATTTTTTCGTAGTTGGCCAGGGTTTTTGGGGAAAGAACGCGGCCGTAGGGACAGGAAGACGGCATGAGCACAAAACCACGACCCCTGCCTGACGTGCCTTCTCGTATGGCGCGGTCTATTTTTTTTACAAACTCGCCCGTCTCCAGGTTTTCAAGGTCGCTCGCCTCAAGATTGCCGAAGAGCACGAATTTTTCCCCGTATTTTTCGCGGACATATTTCAGTTCCACGTCGCCCTGCGGAGGCGGCTCGATCGGATCGAGTCCCATGCAGCCGGTTGCCGCGATATGATCAAGGATGGATTTCAGCCGGCCGTGACAATGAATGCGCGCAAATCCGCCATACCGCCGGATGGAATCAACCATCGGCTTGTCATACGGCAGCACATATTCCCTGAAAAGATCCGGAGGCAGATAGGGCTCCGCCGCGTATTCCGGACCGACAATGCGCCAGAGCCGTCCCGGCAAAGCACTTGCCATGGCCTCAACTTGCGGTTGCAACCGGCAGGCGAAACGATCGAGCAGGCGATGAAACAAATCCGGCTCGGTCATGGCAAAAACCGTAAATTGCCCCATGTCAAAAAGTTCGGCGGCGCAACACAGCGGATCGCCCGTGTCAATCATTGCAATACCGCCGTCTCCCAAGCCGTTTTCAATATCCAGGATAACGCTTGTGTCCGGCTCCCCGTCACAAACCGGCGCGGGAAGATCAAGATACGCATTTAAATCGTCAATGTCCTTTAAAAAGTGTTCGGTTGTCCACACGGTGTCAATATCCCTGCGCGGCGACAATTATTCTTCCTCTCCCGGAAATTTTATTATATTCGCCGCAAGCCAGGGCGGCAAAAACCGTTTGGGGCGCGAAATGCGCCACGTTCATATAACAATCGTCCAGGTCCAGGGCATTGGCCATCTTGGCGTTAACCATCCCGGCCAGCGGGAACGTCGTTTTTTGCGGCGACCGATCACGCTGGCCTGCGCCTGCCCGCCCAATGTTTCGGCAACCTGCCGTGTGATCAGCGCACATTTCGTTTCCACTCCGGCAAAGGCTGCGGCAATCGTGTCTATGATCAGCGCCCTGGTCTGTTCGACAACATTTGCAGGCAATGCGGCCTGATGAAATTTTCCGACAAATTCAGCCAAAACGGCTGTGCGACAGTTCAGGTTGTCCTCCGTTTCCGGAAATTCATAAACAGCGTCTTTTTTTGTTGTTTTCATCGTTCCACCTGTCTTGCGGAAACGAATTTCCGCCGGATTGCCGATTCTCCGGCCGCAAGGCAGGCATAGACGCTGCGCAACCCGTCCCACATGGCCGGACGAAACGCTCCGATGAGCCCGCCTGCGCGACGACCGAGTCCTATTACCCCAAGCTTAATCATGTTTTTCTCCATTATCGCATGTGCCGGATAAAATCACTCCCTGACGGCGGAGTAACGCGCGAAGCGTATTTTTTCCAATTTCCAAAATATTACCTCCGGCACTGCGCGTTGCCAGGGCGGCCGCGACTCCGGCAATACCGCCCCCCACCACCGCCACGTCGCAGGAATCCACGACCGGAATATTTTTTTTCGACTCATGAATACGCCGTTTCATGGCATCCTTATTTGCGAATCGGCGCGGGGCAGACTTTTACGCAAGGTTCCAGAATCGCGTTGAAATGGTCCTGCAACGGGTCGCGTTTTTCCATCGCCTCGGTGATTGCCGCCAGGGTAATCTTTTCCGGCGCCGGAATATCGGTCGCCGATCCCATGACCCGGGGACCTTCCGCTCCGGAAAGGCCATAGCGCTTTGCCCAGTCGCAACGGAGCGTTTCAAGTTTCGGGAATTCAATCTTTTTCCCGCCAATGCCGAAACTTTCCCGAGTTTTCGCGTCAATGGCCCTGGTCGGACAAGCCGCAATGCATTGCCGGCACGAATCACAACCGGGATCATATCCGCTCACGGCATCGGCTTCAAGATCCAAATCCGTTACCACGCAGATGAATCTTTGCCGCGGACCGTACTGGGGTGTCAGAACGGCGCCGTTAAACCCGATGGTTCCAAGTCCGGCCGCAACGGCCGCGAAACGGTTGTTGCGATGATCCGGAATGAAGGCGAACGGCAGCAGGCCTATCATGCCGCGGTCCATTCTTGTTTCCGGCGGCGGCGTTCCCCTGACGTTCAAGGTCTTCGCTCCGGCCCCGCACAAATCCAGCGCCGGAATCCCCAGCCTGCCGGACGATGCCAGCTGTTTTGCCATGTCGATCGCAATGAATCCCAATTCGCGGTGGCTTTGATACTGGCTGAAGGAATATGGCCCCAGTGCGCCCATGGGCGCGCCTTCGCATTCCTTGAGATAGGAATCCGGATAATGCATGCCGATAACTATGACGTTTTTTGCGTCCGGATAAAATTGCCGCAACGCCTTTACCGCGGCAAAATCCCGCAAACGCTCCAGGGGGGCGACGTCAAACAACTCGGCGCCGCGCTCTTTTGCGAATTTTCGCAAACTTTCCTTTGTAAGGGGCTTTGATGAGCATGCCGTGTTTTTTTTCGTCCAGGATGGCAATTTCGCGTCCGTGGCAATGGCGATAAACATCTGGTTGGTCCCAAATTCCGGAGTCTTGAATACCCGCCCGTCTCCGGTAAAGCACCCAAAACCGCTCATGGCGGCAAGACGTTCGTGCGATATGTCAATGCGCGGCATGCCGTCATATCCATGACTTTCCATGATCATGGCCGTCTTGATCCCCATGATGCCGAGCATTCTCCGCGTTTCCTCCCTGGCAAAGGCAAGGGATTCCTCCACGCTGCGCGGAAATCCGCCGACATGATTCAGCGTTTCGCCGTCAGGAAGGTCTTTGGGAAGCGAAATTCCGACCAAAATGACCGACTGCGCTTTTCCCCACTCCCTGACCGTCAAATCAGCGGGCAAACTCCCGGCCAGGATCACGGCAAGATATTGAACTTCCGGCAGTATCTTTTGTTCCAATTCGCTGATAATTTCCGCTGGTTCCTTTGTGCGATCGCATTTGAGCCGCGAATACGCGCCGGTCTGTTCCGAAGTCCGCAAGTGCGGCGGCAGACATTGGCGCAGGCAATTGCCGATTTCGCCCCCATACACGCCGTTGGTCCGCTTGGCCTCCAAAACCGACTTCTCGTCTATTTTGTCCGGAATTTTAACGTTCAAGCCAATCGCAAAATGTTCAGCCCAGGCGCAGCGCCATTTATTGGTGTTGGGGAACTTGTATTCGCGGCCGGCGATTTTGATGCAATCCATGCCGTCCACTTCCTTGCGGAACGTGTCCATCCGGCAGTATTTTACGCATTTCATACACTTATCACAAAGCGCCGGGCCTTCGTACATCGGCGTTTCCTCAAGTTCCGCGGTCGTGATTATGCTGTTGAAACGCACACGCGGCCCAAAATCCTTTGTTATGACCAGTCCGTCCAGCCAAACTCGCCCAACCCTGCGGCCACCGCCGCGTGCCGGTGGCAGAAATCCGGCGTAAAACATTTTTTTATTTCCCCGAACGGGCGATACTTCCAGATATGCGACGTGCTGAAGGAAAGCGCGGGAAAACCGCGTTCATCCAGCAATTTGGCGATACGGAACGAAAGCCGGTCCAGCAGCACGTTCATGTCAACCTGCACGATGCCGTAGGAGCCCATCTCCTGCAGGTCGTCCCTGCCGCAGTTTTCGACGCAGGCATCGGGATAATGCACCCCGACCACAATCACGCTTTTTGCCCCGGGGATGAAAGATTCCGGATGATAAACTTTCGGGGCATGGGCGAAACGCGCCGCCGACGCCATCCCCACCATGACCGCGCCTGTTTCAAACGCCGCTTTTTTTATTTCTTCCGTCAATTTTTCATTTGTCATATTTTTTTCATCTCCCGATTTTCAAATTAGGCCTTCGGCAACGGCCGTGCGCGGAGCGCCCGGACCACCTTGACATCTCTGCAGGTGGACGTCGAGCTCCGCGCGACGTTCTTTCTTATGAACTTTGAAATTCCTATACATTAAATTAGGCCCCGCAAGGGCGGACGACTCTTAGGCGCTGTCAATAAATAAACGTTACAACCATTGCGCTAATTTTCGCTCAGGGCAAGGCGTCGCAAGCGGAGGCGTACCTGAAAGGTACGTGCCGCTTGCGACAACACGGCCCTGAACGAAAACCAGCGCAACCCTCTGGGGCGCTGCCGCTTTCGCCGTGCCGCGGCGTTCCGGTCGAAGGGACATACGTTTCCGTATGCCCGCTTCGACCGCGCCTTGCGGACACGGCAAAAGCGGCGGCGTGGTTGTAACGTTTATTTATTGACAGCGCCTTAACTGTAGCCGGCCTCGCTGAGGCCGGCCGGGGTCAACGCCCCCGGCTACAACATTGAATTTCCTTAACATTTGTCCAATCACAGTTTTTCCATTGCCTGGTTTATCTTTGCGGCAGTTTGCTTGAGTTCCTTCAATATCTCGCGCTTATGTTCGCCTTTGAACCGGTAGACGGGCAAATGCAATCCAAGCGAGGCCGCGACCTTGCCGTCCGACCGGCATATCGGCAAAGCAAGCCCGACGGCGTCATCCGGCAAATCGACGCAAAGGCAATCCGATGCGCGAATGCGCTCCAGTTCCCGCCCCAAATCTCCAAATGATTTGATTTCAGGCCAGGCAATATCAGGCATGCCGATCCTCCCGACAACCTTTTTCAATTCCGATTCATCAAGCCCTGATAGCAACACGCGGCCGGTCGCCGTGGCGTAAGTCCTGTTCTGAAACAGAAGGTCGGTATTGATCTGGACGGTCTGGGTTCCGCTTATTTCGCACAGGACAAATCGCTGTCCGTTCCTGAGAACCGTCAACAATACGCTTTCATTGACCTTGCGCACCAGTTCGTTCATAAACGGTTTGGCCGCCGACACCATGTCCTGGCGGTAGCTTCCATGGCTCACCAGGCGATAGGCTGCCGGGCCCAGCAAATAACCCTTTTTGGGGGCGACCTGCTCGACATAATTGCGCGCGATCAGCTCCTTGAGAATATTTGCGCTGGTGGCCGGATGGGACTTGAAACGCGCGGAAATTTCCCCAAGGCTGCGCGGCCGGGTCGGATGCTCCGCCAGCATTTCCAGGATATCGAAAACCTTGCCGATCACCTTGATCATACCCCTCCTTTTTTTTCTGAAGAAGTTTTACACCCGTTCGATGACTTTGTCAATATAAAAATTATTTTTATATTGATTTAGGCAAAAAACCGACCCTGAAAAATCAACGGGGGCAGATACCCGTAAAATATTCATCATCCCCGCGTTGTTCCACGCGCGCCAAGCCATCGGCAAGCATTTCATGCAACATGTTTTTCGTATAGGCAATATCAAGTCCGAACGAGGCGGAAACATCCCCGACCGTGCAGGGTCTGCGCCGCAGCATTGCCAGCACCGCATTTCGATCCGCCTTTTGCGACGAAACGTTTCCGGAATATTTTGCGATCACTTCCGCCTTGGGCCGGAACAAACCGGCAATTTCACGCATTTTTTTTTCATCAACCGGACTCACGCCGCATTCCGCAGTCGGCCTGACGGCCGTGTTCAACTGTATTTTGTCGGCCTGAAGCGTCCCGGCCAGTTCCGCAATTTTACCGATCTGCGCCAAAGCGTCGTTGATCCCCGGCGCCACGAAAACCTCCAGCCAAATACGCCCCTCATATTCCGCGCGCAGACTTTTCAAGCCTTCCAGCAGCGAGGCGAAGCGCAAATCCGGATGCGGGCGCGCCAGGGCCCTGAATGAATTTTCATCCCAGGCCGAGAAGGTCGCCTTCACGATATCAGCCCCGGCGGCCGAGCGTCTTACTTCCGGAAGATGCAGGAGCGTACTGTTGGTCAATAAAATCGTTTTGATTTTTATCTCGCTTTTAATGAACCGCAGGATTTCACCAAAACCCGAGTGCAGGGTCGGCTCTCCGGAGCCGGTCACGGAAATAACGTCGGCCGCTCCGCCCTCCGCCAGCCATGTTTTCAATTCGCGTTCCACTTCGGCAACCGGCGCATATTCCTTTCTTTCAACAGTCAACCGGGTGGTGGGCCCGACCTCGCAAAAAACGCAATCCAGCGTGCAGGTTTTGCGCGGTACAAGATCCACGCCGAGCGAAAGCCCGAAACGGCGCGACGGCACCGGGCCAAAGAGATATTTGCAAGTTGAACGTTGAAAGTTCAAATATTGAAAGTTTCCCGTTTCCGTTTGTTCAATAAACCTTCTCGTATTCGCCCTTGCCGATCTTTTTCAGCTTGTGAAATCCGGCCTGTTTTGCCCTGGCATCGGCCCCGCTCCTGGAAGCGCCGATGCGCGGAGCCGATATAAGGCGGACAATTTCCGCGCCACAGACCGGACATTTTTCCAGTGACGGCGCATTGACGCCCTCCATGCGCTCAAAGCCATCCCGGCATATTTTGCAACCGCTTTCCGAATCCTTTGCCTGATATTCACGAATGGGCATTCGTTTTTCCTTGACTCATTTGTCCGCAACAGGACAATCTTCTCATTTCTCATTTGTTGTTTAAATTTGAACAATTTACCAGAGGAGAACAGAAATTGAAGACAAAAATTCTTTCCGCCGCGTTTTGTCTGCCTGCCATCATCATGTGCGCCGCCGTTGCGGCAAATGCGCTGGAGCAAAAAAGCGCCGATCCCTATCTGGGCGCCATTGTGGTTGACGCCGATACCGGCCAGGTTCTATTCGAGGACCGTTCTGACACGGTCGCCTACCCGGCCAGCGTGCTGAAACTCATGGACTTGCTTATAATCCAGGAAAAGATGAAGGCCGGCTCCTTGAAACCCGAGGAAAAAATAACGATCACGGCCGAGGTCTCGAAAATCGGAGGCTCCCAGGTATATTTGAAGGAAAACGAGAGTTTCAGCGTTGAAGAACTTCTTTACGCACTCATGATCCAGTCGGCCAACGACGCGGCAACTGCGCTGGCCATCCAGGTCGCGGGCGGCAAGGAAGGCTTTGTGGCCCTGATGAATCAGAAGGCAAAGACGCTCGGCATGAAATCAACAATCTTTCACTCCATCCACGGGCTGCCTCCGGGGAAAGGGCAGGAGCCGGACGTTACCACGGCCCGCGACCTTGTCCGCCTGGCCAGGGAACTGCTTAAATATCCGGACACCCTCAAATTCACCTCCTGCCACGAACGCGGTTTCCGCGACAACACGTTCATCATGCGCAACCACAACAATCTGCTGAAAACGTTCCCGGGATGCGACGGCATGAAGACAGGTTACTTCAGAAACGCCGGTTATTCGATCGTGGCAACAGCCAAACGGGCGAGCGGACGCGTCATCGCGATTGTCCTGGGAAGCACCAGTAAAAAGACGCGCGACCAAAAAACGGCCGAGTTGCTCTCAAAAGGCATGGCCATGCTTGACCAAAGACAAGCGCTGATACAGGCCGCGCAGCCTGTTCCCACGAACCAGGCTCAGGCGCAGATGGAACAGCCGAAAGAAGAGGAACAGCCGAAGCGTAAAAACCATACGGCATTATTCATAGTCTCCGGCATACTTTTCCTTGCCATGGCGGCGGGGGTCTATCTCCTGTTCTTTCACCCGGCAAAAAACAAGGACATCAAAGACGACCTGATGCCGAAACATTAATCATGAAAGTGTTGCTTTGAACGATTTCACAACACCTTTGCCTCCGCAAAAACCGGCGCCGGAACACGCCCCCGTCAATGCCGGGGCCGCGCCATCCCCGGAAAATGCCTGCAAGGCGCGACTTGAACAATACAAGTCCGCCGCGGACGCTTTGCGCGACATATTGCTGGCCGATTTGATCCGTTTCGGTGAAATCCCCGCGCCGACCTTTGCCGAAGAACAACGCATCCGTTTCCTGGCCGACCGGTTCATGGAAATCGGGCTGGACAATGTTTCCATTGACGCTGTCGGCAACGGCATGGGGATCGTCAGCGGCCGGGAAGGCCGCCGCAATTTGCTTGTCTTGACCCATGCGGATACTCTTGTAAAGGACCCCAAGGACCAGACGATTGAAGTGCGGGCCGACCGTCTGGTGGGACCGTTCGTGGGTGACAACAGCATAGCGCTGGCGGCCCTGACCACCCTGCCCCTGCTGCTGGAGCGCCTGAAACTGCAATTCAAATCCAACATCATCCTCCTGGCAACCACCCGGTCGCTGGAGCGCGGCAACCTGGAGGGGATAAAACATTTCCTGGCAAATTCAGGACGAACCATCGAGGCGGGACTGTGCCTGGAAAGCGTACAATTGGGAAGGCTGAATTATCACTGCATAGGACTCTTGCGCGGCGACATTCACTGCCGGCTGCCGGAAAACTACAACTGGGCCCAATACGGCACCACCGGCACCATCATTCCCATGAGCGAAGTCGTCAACCGCATCAGCCAGATCGCCCTGCCCCACCGGCCTTTGACAAGCATCATTCTCGGAATGATCAGGGGCGGCATAGCCTATAACAACGTGGCTCGCGAAACGATTCTTTCATTCGAAGCGCGGAGCGAGTCGCCGGACATACTGAACCAGATAAAGCAGCAGATCACCGACATTTGCAACGAGGTCGGCGCCCGTTCCGGAATAAAACTCTCGCTGGATGTCATCGCCCAGCGCGAGCCCGGCGGCCTGGATATTGCGCACCCGCTGGTGCGCAAGGCCACGACCATTTTCACCGCATTGGAATTGCAGCCCATGTTATACGCCACCACTTCCCAGCTTTCCGCCCTCAGGGACGCGAAAATCCCCGGATTGACCGTCGGCCTGACCACGGGAGAAAGGCGCTACGAACTGGACGAAATCGACGAATCCGTAAAAATCGCCCCGCTTTCAGAAGGGTTGGCGCAAGTGGTCGGCATTCTTCAGGAAATTGACGAGGGGAACATTTCATGAAACTGAATCTGCGTAAATTGCTCAAAAAAATGAGCGGACACGCTCCCGCCAAACCGGAGCAAAAAAAGTTCCTGGCAGCGGACTGGCTGCCAAAACACACCTTTCATCATTCGCAGTTCGCCGACCTCAAGTCCCTGGTGACTGAAAAGGAACGCCAAAACCTGCGCATTTCATTGTGCCTGCCGACCCTGAACGAGGAAAAGACCATCGGCAAGGAAATCATCATGCTCAAATCGGAACTCATGACGCGCTACCCGCTCCTGGACGAATTGGTCGTGATAGATTCGGGATCCAAGGATCAAACCCGCGAAATAGCCTCCTCCTACGGCGCGAACGTGTATCTGGCGCGCGACATTCTCCCGCAATACGGCGAAAGGCACGGCAAGGGTGAAAATTTATGGAAGGCCCTTTACCAGATGCGCGGGGACATCATCATCTATATAGACGCCGACATAACGAACATCCGTCCGCATTTCGCCTACGGACTGGTGGGCCCGTTGATCCGCATGCCGGAAGTCCAGTACGTGAAAGCATTTTATGACCGTCCACTGACCCTCTCCAAGGGGGTGCGCGTCTCCGGCGGGGGACGGGTGACAGAAATACAGATCCGCCCACTCTTTTCGCTGTTTTTTCCCGAATTGACCGCCATTATTCAGCCGCTATCCGGAGAGTATGCCGCCCGGCGCAGCGCCTTGGAGCGGCTGCCATTCCCGATCGGCTACGGGGTGGAAACAGCCCATTTGCTCGACATTTATCACCATTGGGGCATGTCCGCGTTTGCCCAGACCGACCTGGACCAGCGCGTCCACAGAAATCAATCCACGCATGCGCTGGGTAAAATGGCATTCGGCATTTACCAGACTTTTTTCCGCCGCTGGAGGGCTTACGGATACGCGACCAATCTGCCGGCCATGGAAACAGTACTGCGCCAATTCCAGAACCGGGACGGACGTTATGAGCAGATTGAATCGCCGATTCGTGAAGAGGAACGTCCGCCGATAATCAAAATCCCCGAATATCAACGTGCCTTCGGACGTTTTCCCTGATCCGCTCATGCATATTGCCATTGTCCATTATCATCTTCGCCCCGGCGGCGTTACGCGCGTCATCAGGCACAGCGTCCGGGCGCTCATGGAAAAATCCGTCAAGGTTGCGGTGTTGTCCGGCTCAGCGCCGGAAGAGAAATGGCCCTGCCCGATCGAAGTCATTGAAGGCCTGAACTATGAGCGGGACGGAAACTCGACCGACCGCGCGGCCAGGGTTCTGACCGGGAAAATGAAACAGGCGGCGTCCAGGACGCTGGGCCGTTCACCTGAAATCTGGCACATCCATAACCATGCCCTGGGAAAAAATCCCGCACTTACCCTGGCGGTCCGCCGTCTTGTCGAGGAGGGACAAAAGTTCCTGTTGCAAATTCATGATTTTGCCGAGGACGGCAGGCCGGAACTGTATCGCCGTCTGCTCGATCATACGGCCGGGGGCGATATTGAACTCCTCGGAAACATCGCCTATCCCCGGGTAAATAACGTCCATTATGCCGTCCTTAATCAACGTGACGCTAACTTCCTTCTCGCTGCCGGCGCGGATAAAACTTCAATCCATCGGCTCCCCAACCCGGTCGTGTTGCCGGAAAATGATTCCCTGAAAAGAGCAGTCAAATGGGAAGGCAAGCGCCGCTTTTTGTATCCGACCAGGGCGTTGCGCCGGAAAAACATTGGGGAGGCTCTGTTCTGGTCGGGCGCGGGAAAACCGGGCGACTCTTTTGCCCTGACCCTGGCGCCAACAGGCCGAAGGGACCTCATGGCTTATGACTCTTGGAAAAAATATGCGCGCCGCAGGCGGCTTCCGGTTCTTTTCGAAGTCGGGATGACCGCTACGCCCCTGGGATGCTGGATGAAGGCGGCCACCGCCGTTATCACCACCAGCGTTGCCGAAGGTTTCGGGTTGGCTTTTCTGGAACCATGGCTGGCCGGACGTCCGGTTGCAGGCAGAAATCTGCCTGAAATAACGAATGAATTCCGCGAGTCTGGCGTTCGCCTCAACGGCTTGTATGACCGTCTGGAAGTGCCGCTCGCCTGGGTCGGTCCGGAGAAATTCAGAAATGCGCTTGTCCGCAGTTTGCAAAAATCATACCGCGCATACGGACGTCCGCTGACTCCTGACGCCGTTGAACGCGCCCATGCCTCGGCCGTGCGCAAAAACAACGTTGATTTCGGCAGGTTGAATGAACGCTTGCAGATGGCCGTCATTGAACGGCTGCAAAATTCTCCCCGCCTCAGGAGCAGAATAAGGCCGATGGAACTGTCTTCAGGATTAAAAGGCGCAAACCTTGCCCGCAACGCGGGAACGGTCGCCAAGGTCTATAATCAGAAACAATACGGCGCGCGCTTGGTTAAGATTTACCGCACAATCTCCGAATCACGGTCCGGACCGGTCACATCGCTCTCGGCGGAACAATTGCTGGATCAATTCCTGGATCCGGAACGCTTTTGTCTTTTGCGGACATGACATGAACAAATTATCGCCCGAATTAACCGCCAGGATCAACGCCCTGAATCACAGGCGGACGCTGCACGCGGTGAAACTTCGTCCGCGCCTGCAGGCATTGCCGGCAATTCGCGCGGTACTCTTTGACGTTTACGGCACACTGGTTGATTCCGGCGCGGGCCCGCTCAAAATCGGCGCCATGGAGGCGCTCAAGCGCAGAATGGCCGGGATATTGCGCAAAGCAGGCATCAATCTTTGCTGCCTGCAGGCCGGAGCGTCAACTCTCTCGGCATGGCGCGAAAAAATCCTCATTGCCCATCAGGTTGCCGGAATGAACGGCATCAGACACCCGGAGATGGACGTCCGGAAAATATGGCGGCAGGTGTTGCGCCTTGGCATCCAACGGGGATGGATCAGAGGCGCCGTAAATACCGGAGTGATCACGCGCATTGCGCTGGAGTTTGAAGGGGTGCAGAATCCGGTAACGCTCATGCCGGGGATAAAGGAAGCCCTGGCGCTGCTGAAAAAACGCGGCATTAAAATGGGGATCATTTCCAACGCCCAGTTCTACACGCCCCTGATTCTGCAAACCCTGCTGGATGCGAGCCTCTCCGAACTCGGTTTCGACCGTTCGCTCTGCATATGGTCGTATCGGCTGGGCCGCGCAAAACCGTCGCCGGATCTTCTCAAAACGGCCCTGGAACGCGCAGGCAAAAAATACGGACTGAAACCGCGCGAGGTATTGATGATCGGCAATGACTGGAACAACGACCTGGCGGCGGCGCGAAGGTTCGGATGCCGCACGGCCCTGCTGGCCGGATCGCAACGTTCCTTCCCGCACCTCGCGGACGCGCTCCGCGGCCGGAAGCCGGATTTGCTGCTGACCAGTTGGGCGCAGCTTGAATGCGTCTGGACAAAGCGCACCGCCTGACGGAAATGAACACCGAACCCACAAAACGCTTCTCCCCCGGATTTGCATTACGAATATTTCGCGATTATCCGTGGAAAACCGCAGGCCGGCGTTGCGTCCTTTTATGTTTAATTCCGGGGCTGGCCGCGATCCTGATTCGCGTATTCATGATGGCGGCCAGCCTGGAACATGTGCCCGTCACGGCCGACGAATCCATAACGGCGCTCCAGGCAAAACGCATTTGCGAGGGCGAGCTGCCCCTGCTGGTCTTTGCCCAGCCCTACCAATTTCCGCTGGAAGCCTATCTTTCGGCCCCATTGGTCCGTCTCGTTCCGAGAAATACGCTCGGGGCGCGCTACCTGTCCTTTATTGAAGGTCTCCTGGGTTTTTTCCTGCTGATGCTGCTGGCGCGCAGGCTGGGCTCATTCGATAAAACCTGGCCGGTCATGCTGCTGATCATGTTTCCCTCCGCCTATCTGTTGATGATTCAATTCGGCTATTCATTGCCGCATAACACCCCCATATATCTGGCGGCATGGGGCGCGTTGCTCCTGACCATCGGCCCACCCTTTCGTTTCACGGCAGCCTGTTGTTCAAGATTCGTGTTGGCCGGCATATTCTGCGGTCTGGCATTCACAAATAATATGGTGGCCCTGGCCTTGATAGTTCCGATTTTGATGGTGGCCGCCTTCCAGGGAAACTGGCGGCATGTCATAGCCAGATTGCTCCTGCTGGCGGCCGGCGTCTATATCGGACTAATCCCGTATTTTCTGGCGATCCGCCTGTATCCCGGGGCGCATGCGGCCGTGGCGGGAACCAGGCCCATCGGCCAGGCGCTGGCCTGCATGTGGGATCCGGCCATTACCACGACCCTGACACGGGCCCTGGGGATCACGCCGACGCTGTTTCCGGACACGGCGTATAATCTGGATTTTGCCGCATGGCTGTTGCCGCTCATGCCTTTCCTGGTTGTTGTCATTCTGTTGTCGGCGACCGTGCTGCGGGCAATATCCGTCATCCGGCGGCTGATCGCCGAGCATGCCTTTGCGTTGAACATGTTTGACGGTTTCATCGGAATCGCCTGGCTGAATCTCATGCTGTTCGCGGCAAGCGACCGCAGCGCTCCATGGGCCTGCCGTTATCTGGCGCCGGCGGCCTGGAGTTTTCCATTCCTGATCGGCGCCGTATATTTTCATTCCGGCAAATGGACGCGCCGGATTATCGGGGCCACCTGCATTGCGCTGGCCCTGCTCAACATCATGACCGCCCTGAAACTTACCGAAGCCTGGAGACGTCCGGATTTCGCCGAAGGCGTGGTGGACGCTCCGGAACTCAGACCCACAATCGAATTTTTACGGCGTAACGGCATAACCAATTGCGTGGCCTCCCACTGGCAGGCTTACCGCATCAATTACTATACGGACGAAAAGATCCTCTGCAGCCAGCCCTTGAACGAACGTTTTCCGGGCTGGCCGCTGCCTTATAAGAATCGTGTGGACGGCAGCACCAACGTGGCATATGTGCTTTCAGAATTCAGCAACCAGGATTTCAATCCGGCGCGGTTCGAGGAAAATCTCAGGAGGATGCGCATCACGGCGCAAAAGGAAGTCAAAGGCCAGTTCAGCATTTACCATCGCTTCAAGGAACCCGAAGCGGCGGAAGAGGTACTTCTGACGCCGGATCTGATGGTAGTGACTACAAGTCATAATCAGAACGAAGCTGAAAATCTGCTCAGCAATCGCCTCACCAGTTGGACAACGCAGCGCAGACAGGAAGAAGGCATGTGGATCATGATAAACCTGAAGGAACCGCAATGGTTGAGCAAAATAGTTCTGATTTACGATGAGTATTACACGGACAGGGCGCCCAGAATGAACATTGAGGTCAGGTCCGCCGGTCAGTGGCAACTGGTGGGCGACCACGTGGCCGGCGATATCGATCCCTTTGAATTCGAGAACGGAAAGCCGGTTTACAATCGTTACATCCAGGTCATACGGGGTAATCCCGTTTTTACCGACGGACTGCGCTTGACAATCGTCGAAACAAATCCGCGTTATTGGTGGACATTCACTAAAATCGAACTTTATGCGCGCAGCGCCCCGGCCGGCCGATGAGAGGTTGCCGCCAGATATTTTTTTTCTTTTGCAAACCGGCGGTTTCGGTTAATTTCTGGTGTCGGGATTTGCCCGTTTTGGAAAGAATTGCGGAAAGGCGCTCTAATGGCGGAAAACATAGGCTTTATTTCAACCAGATTTGCCGGCACTGACGGCGTGTCCCTCGAAGCCATTAAATGGGCGCGGGTGCTGGAAAAGGACGGCCATAATTGTTATTGGTACGCCGGCCTTCTCGACCATCCGGATTCGTGCAGCATGTGCGTTCCCGAGGCGTTTTTCAACCACCCGGAAAACGTGTGGATCAACGCGCGCATCCTGGGCAAGACCGCCAGAACGCCGCTGGTCACCCGGCGCATCCGCGAGATGAGCGCCTATCTCAAGGAAACATTATACGATTTCCTGCAAAGATTCGACATCAAGCTCATGGTGCTTGAAAACGCGCTTGCCATTCCGATGCACATCCCGCTGGGCCTCGCCTTGGCGGAACTGATGGCCGAAACGCATATACCCGCCATCGGGCATCATCATGATTTTTACTGGGAACGCACCAGGTTCTCGGTGAATGCGATCAACGATTATCTGGACATGGTTTTCCCCTCGCGCGACCACGATCTCCAGCACGTGGTGATCAACCAGGCGGCCCAGGAGGAACTGGCGCGGCGCAAATCCATATCCTCCATGGTCATCCCCAACGTTCTGGATTTCGAAAATCCGCCCCCGCCGACCGACGCCTATGCCGCGGACGTCCGTTCCGAAATCGGCCTGGCTCCGGACGACAAGTTGATTTTGCAGCCGACCCGGGTCATTCCGCGCAAGGGCATCGGCCATGCCATCAACCTGGTGCAGATGCTGGGCAGCCAGAAATACAAGCTGGTGGTTTCCCATGACGCCGGAGACGAGGGATATGAATACAAGGCAATGCTGGCTGGATTTGCCAAGCGTTCGGGCGTGGACCTGCGTTTCTTCGTCACCCGCGTCTCGGAAACCCGCCGCCTCAACGCCGAGGGTAAAAAAACGTATACGCTCTGGGACATCTATCCCCACGCCGATTTCGTCACCTACCCCAGCATGTACGAGGGCTTCGGCAACGCCTTCCTGGAATCCGTTTACTTCAGGAAACCGATCCTGGTGAATCGCTACGAGGTGTTTGCCAGGGATATCGAACCCAAGGGATTCCGCGTTCCGATCATCGAGGGATACCTGACGCCTGAAATAGTCGAGGAAGTCCGCCGGATAATGGAAACCCCGGAATACTGCCGCGACATGGTGGAACACAACTACGCCGTGGCCAACCGTTATTACAGTTATGCCGTGTTACGGCGCGGATTGCGCACGCTGATAACCAATGTGCGCGGATTGATGCCATGAAAAACAACTACTATGCAAGCCCTCTCATGAATCGCGTCCGCGAACGCCTGGCGCGCCTCTATGGCCCGGCGGCGGAAACTCTGTTGTCGCGCTTCGCCATGCTGACAGGCCGTTACGGCATAGCGGATGGCCCGCGCGCTCCGTCGCAAAACATTGACCAGCGGACTTCCATGCTGATTGCGTACGCCGATTCCGCGCAAAAGCCGCCCGCGCCTTCGCTGGCGATCATGCGGCAGTTCCTTGAAAAATACGTCGGCAAGGCCGTGACGCATCTGCATATCCTGCCTTTCTGTCCGGCGTCTTCGGACGACGGATTTTCCGTGATTCACTTCCGCAACGTTGACCGGCCATTCGGCAAATGGCCGGATTTGCAGGCGCTGAGCCGGTCATACGACCTGATGTTCGACCTGGTGCTCAACCATGTTTCCGCCAAAAGCGGCTGGTTCAACGACTACATCGCCGGAGTGGCCCCAGGAAGACATTACTTCATTGAAACGGATCCCGCCGGAGATTTTTCCGCCGTCACCCGTCCGCGCAGCACGGCCCTGCTCACGCCCGTCATGACTTATTCCGGATTGAAAAACGTCTGGACCACCTTCAGCGCCGACCAAATCGACCTGAACTACGCCAATCCGGACGTTCTATTCGAGATGCTCGACATCATGCTGTTCTATATTGACATGGGCGCGCGCGTTCTGCGCCTGGACGCCATCGCCTATTTGTGGAAACAGCAGGGAACCGACTGCCTTAATCGGCCCGAAACCCACGAAATCATCCGCCTCATGCGCGACCTGATTTCCCTGACCGCGCCGGACGCGCGCCTGCTGAGCGAAACGAACCTGCCGCACGCCGAAAACGTTTCCTATTTCGGGAGCGGCGATGAAGCGCACTGGGTCTACCAGTTCAGTCTGCCGCCGCTCCTGTTACACGCGCTGCTCAGGGGAACGGCCCGCTATCTGGCGGCCTGGGCGGAAAAACTGCCGCCGCCTCCGCCGGGTTGCGCGTACCTGAACATAACCGGCACGCATGACGGCATCGGCGTGCGTCCGCTGGAGGGACTGGTTCCGGAAGCGGAAATCGCCGGGCTGGCCGATCACGTTGTAAAGCTTGGAGGACGCGTCTCGACCCGCCGGACCGGGCAGGAGCAAAACGCGCCCTATGAGCTCAACAGCACCTGGTTTGACGCCCTGGGGGGCGTTGCCGGCGATACCCCGGAAACGCACATGGCCCGTTTCCTGTGCGCGCAGGCAATCCTGATGTCCTTCAAGGGAATTCCATCGGTCTATTTCAACACCCTGCTGGCAGCTCCGAACGATCACGTTCTGGCGGGCCGCACCGGCCAGAACCGTTCCTTGAACCGCGGAAAATGGCAATTACAGAATCTTGAGGCCACCATTGCCGATCAAACCTCGGCAACCGGCCGCTCGCTCTCGGCCCATCTGCGTATGCTAAAGATACGGGCGGAACACCCGGCCTTTCATCCGGACGGCGGACAAAAGGTCGCCGCCGTAACAGACTCGGCGCTTGGCCTGGAGCGCATCTCGCCGGACGGAACCGAACGCATCCTGACGCTGGCAAACCTAAGCTCCCAGCCGCTCCGTTTGGAGCGGAAAAATATGCAAACGCACGGCTGGGAAAATCACGGAACCGCCAATTTGCTGACCGGACACGTGATAACCCGCAAGGACATTCTCCACCTCGAGCCCTATGCCGTGCTCTGGCTGACACTGTCCCCATGAATATTTTTTTCAGAAACCTATCTTCAGATTTCATGTTATGCCGAGTTCAACATAACATGAAATCTGAATTTGATCCGGCCCTGCGGGGAGAGGCGAATTATTCCGGTTGCTTCAAAAGGTCCGCCTTGACGTTGTCCGGGAGAAGGGAATTATCCAGCCACCGCCGCGCCGCCCTGTGGTCCCATCTTAGCCAGTCTTTGAAAACGTTCCGTATTTGCTTTGCGCGATTTTCATTGTTTTCGATTTGACAGGCCAATTCCATGGCAAACGGCAAATCATCCATGTTTACATCGCACAAACAGTACCTGTCTATGATGTTATCCTTGATCGCTCCCGACTGCTGCTGTTTGATCCAATTCGCCAGGTCCGCCCGCATGGACTGATCGCTTGACTCCCGTTTCCATGCCACAACCAATTGCTCGACGGCGGCAGGCTGGAGATCCGCCGGCAATTCCGCGATGGCGGCAAGCGTTTCACCGAGATTGGCCCCATCCTCGATCATGACCGCCACCTGGGATTTCACAATTGCCCTGAGGGCCGTTTCGGAAGTTTCGGCCGGCAACTGTTCAGCCCATTCCATCGCCGCGTCCAGATCCTTCCTTGCCCATCGTTCGACCACGTCCGACAACGCCCTGTTCCTTTCGCCCATCCTGATTTCATCTTCCGTGGGCTTCCGGAAACCTCCTATTTCAGTTTCAATGTATTCAGAAACTGAATTTTGGCCGATCATCTGAAGCGCAAGCTGGGCCGCCGCAGCGGGATCCTTATCCGCGCAGGCATGCGCGACATAATACAATGCCGAATCGCGCAAACCCTCCGGCAGTTGCAACGCCCACTGAACCGCCGCGCCGACGTCTTTCCGTGCCAATTTTACGGCAACGTTCTCGAGCGCAATGTAACCGTTCTCTCCGCACGAACGCAACATATCCATTTTTTGCATTTGCAGGATCAATTGACCAGTGGCCGGCCAAGTGCTGCAATATATTCACGCGATCTTTGTTCTCCGACAATTGCAGAGCCCATTGAACCGCCGATGCAACGTCTTTCTTCACCCATGCTTTGATAACCTGATCCAATGCTCCACAAAACCATTTTTCTCCCTTCATCAACCGCAGAACGGCTGAGGCCGCTGCCAACGGATCTTTCTCGGCCCACTTCTCGGATATTGTGAGTAATGCTTCGTTGCGAGCTTCTCCCGCAGGCAATTGGCAAATATCGTTCAGACCAATTTTTGATGGACAGTACCCGTAAAAGCCGCGCTTCCCAGTTGATCGAAAATTTCCCTTTCTCCGCGCTCTTTTGAGACGCCTTTTCTGCCAGGCCATCTTTGCCTGGGGCATTTCCGGACTGTGAAGCCGCAGCTCTGCCCGAATGTTGCGCGTTTTTCCAGGCCAATGCATCGGCAAGAACGGATGATGCGGCGCATCGGCCAATGGCCTTCTGAATCGCCGGGGCGGCCAAAAGAACCGTTCCTATTGCCGCCAGCGCCGCCAATCCGACTGCCGCAGCAGTCTTGATTTTCATGATAGTCATCACGTTCTGCGCAACAAGCCCCGGACCGGCAAGGATGCCGGCGCCGCCGGCAAAACTTCCGGTCACCGAAGCCAGGCATGCCCTGATCAATTCCTCGGACACGGCCCTGGCAGCTTCGGCATGCAACAGTTCCGCGAGGACGGACGTTGATATGACCACTTTCCTGCGAACCAGAAATTCACGCAGATTTTTCAATCCGTACATGATCCGTTTTTTTGCAGTCTCTTCGGAACATCCGATGGATATTGCCGTTTCCTTTATTGACTGCCCCTCCAGGAAGCGGCAGACAATGGCGTCCTGCTGTTTTCTCCCAAGACCGGCCATGGCGGCATCCAGATAAGGACGCACCTCCTCCAGCAAAACATTGCTGTTTTCTTTGCCGATGTGTTCCGCATCCCGCATGGCTTCCGCCTCCCGTTTTATGCGCCGCGCCGCCTCGCGCCTCATATTCGAAACCACCATTTGCGCCGTGCGATAGAGCCATCCGCCCAGGGCCACCCGCGACGAAATGCCGCGCGCTTTTTTCGCCAGGATGATGAATACGGCCTGCATGGCGTCTTTGGCCTCGGCCTCATTCCCGTCCAGCATGCGGAGACAGGCCGCATACACCAGCCCTCCATATCGTTCCATTAGAATCCGGAACGCCTCCTGCGAAGCTGTGCCGGCAAATTGCCGCAGCAAGCCGAAAATATCGTCATTCATCGTATTCTCCGCATCTTTTTTACCAATATATGTCCGCCGAAACGCAAAAAGGGAAAATTTCATTCAACATAATACTCCATCTCCGCCGTCCATGTCCATTTTGTTCCGGAATTTTAATCCAGCCGGGGCGCATCTGCGAGTTTTGGTATTTTTCCGAATTTTCTTTTGGGCCAAGGCGGGCTATATCCGCAACCCAAATCCGAAATCCGAATTTCATATGTTCAAGCTGGTAAATCCGATGTAGGGTCTCTGCTTGCCAAAGGCCGTCTGATCGCCATACGCGGACGGCGCGCCGCCTTTCGGCAAGCTCAAGATCCTGAGGACAAGCGGCGGCCCCACATGAATATTGAACTTCCTTGTCGTTTCAAGGTGTCAAGCGCCAAAACTCGCAGATGCCCCCGAAAATATCCGCCGAAAAATAGATATTGCAGGAAAAGACAAATTGGAGTAAAGAGCAAGTAACAATCTGGGACATCCATCATGAAAAAACGAGTTCAGCTTGTCTGCCAGCATCTGGAAAATATTTCGCGCGAGGCGCTGGAGAAGCATCAAAAGATCATCCGCCGATATGTAGGCGATCGGCACGGAGTCTACGCGCTATACCGACAGAACAAATTATATTATGCAAAATGTAATGGCGCAGGTTGACGGATTGTTTGGCGAGTATCGGCCACCAGAAAGGCAATGGAAGGAAAAAGGACGCAGGCCAGCCTTACTGGAATATATCTCCGGACCGATGAAACTCAGGGCATTTTTCAAAGGAAAGAAACTAGCGGCCAGCATACGTCGCAACGGTACAATCCGTTTTACCGGAGAAATCTTCACTTCACCATCATTCGCCGCCGCCGTCGCGGTCAAACGTAAAACCTGCAACGGCTGGACCTTTTGGGAATACGAACGTGCGCCGGGGGATTGGGTGAAATTAAACAACTTGCGTAAATAAAACACTCAGGTTGATATCCATGCATAGACAGAAACTCAATTTACACGAACTGACAAACCCATCGTGTAAAAAATGCGCACCCATGGAAAGAGAGCAGAATACCTGCGATGGGCTCTGTTCTCTTGCCGCATCCATAATGGATGAAGGCCGTGCACGTTGCGTCGGAGGGTGGTCATATCAGAAGATTTATTTTCTCACCCAGTATTTCGGGATTTTTGCCACTGGAATGAAAAACAAATGGGATTTGCACTATATCGAACTATGTAGCGGGCCTGGTCGTTGCATAGACCGTGAATCGGGCATTGAAATGGATGGTACCGCTCTCGCTGTTCTTGACCACGATGCGTTTAAACATCTACACAGCGCGACATTCCTAGACAATAATCCAGCCGTAGTATCTGCGCTGAATGATCGCGTCAAGGAACGAAATCTTTTACCGCGGGCACAGGCAATAGAAGCGGACTATAACAATTCTACCGGCTTGGCAGAAATTATCTCCAGGCGAGTTCAAAAAGGATTGTCGCTCGTTTTCATAGATCCGACTGATTGCAGTGTTCCTTTCGCGACAGTTGCCGCAATGGCCAAGATTCTGCCAAAAGTAGACTTCATCATTAATATTGCCATAGGTACTGATGCGACGCGAAACATTAAGCAGGCAATTCTGAAGGCGGACGGAAGGGCTCGCGAAAAATATGTCCGTTTTTTTGCTGGTAATACTTTCTTTGCCGACCCCGAAATTATTCGCCTTGCCAAAACCGATCAAAACGAACAGTTACGGACTAAGATTCGCGAGCACTATCGTCTATCTATGGAAACGCTGGGATACAAACACTTTGAATTGGAACGCGTAAAACACTATTACGAACTATTGTTTGCCAGCCGACACGAACAGGGACTTACTTTCTGGAAAAAGGCACAAAAGTACAAGCCAGATAATCAAGGAACGCTCGACTTGTAAACTTTTATATTTCATTGTGCAATTGAATTAACATCAATATAGCGCATAAGATGAATACCCTGACGCATAAAATTGACAAAGTGCCCACTGGCACACGTGAATGGGCGGCAAGTAACGTTAACTTGCAGGACGGTTGCGAACACGACTGTCGCTATTGTTACGCCAAAACAATGGCGATCCGTTTTAAACGAGCAAATCCCAATTCATGGAAATATCCCAGAATTCGTCAACATGATCTGAATCGCGGGTTCACAAAGCGCTCCGGCCGTATCATGTTCCCTACCGCGCACGACATAACCGAACACAACATCAACGAATGCATGACGGTTCTCTCACGGATGTTGGCTGCCGGCAACGATTTGCTTGTCGTCTCCAAGCCTCGCCTCGCATGTGTAAAGCGTCTATGCGATGAGCTTGCCGTTTACCGGTCACAGATAGTGTTTCGCTTCTCGATCGGTTCGACAGACGATGCCGTCCTATCCTATTGGGAACCTGGCGCGCCATCCTTCAAGATCAGGCTCGCCTGTCTTCAATACGCTTATGCCAGGGATTTTCACACCAGTGTTTCCGGGGAACCCATGTTGGACGGCAACCCGGATGCGCTGATTGCCGCTGTTCGCCATTATGTGACCAATTCAATCTGGCTTGGGAAGATAAACCGTCTCCGACAAATTTTACCTCATAACTGTCCACACGACGCCGAGGTCATTCGTCGCGGAGAACTTCTCATGGCTACTCAGTCTGATGCCTCCATTAATGCGCTTTACCGTCGCCATCGTCATGACCCTTTGATCAAATGGAAGGACAGCATTAAAGCGGTTGTGGGGCTTAGTCGTCCCGCTGTGGCCGGGCTCGACAAATAGCTTGGGAAATAATGTGGACGTGTCTCAATTTTCAACGAAACACGCCGCAAATCACCCCGCCCGGTGTCAGGTCTACACTTTACACATCCTCCAAGGAGGGGATCATAACAGCTTGTTCCGTAATCTCTTGGGTTCCCCTCCCGTGGAGGGGTGGCCGAAGGCCGGGGTGGGTTCCGAAAAGACTTTTGCAACTGACTCAGATGGAAACGAGTACGATATCTGCGTGGCACAGGCTCATTCCGAAGCATGTAACCTCTGGTTTGTAGGCGGGCCGGATTTTACTACAGCAAATCAGTACAAATATCCCCACATCTGCAGGCGGTCGGAATCGCCGAGCCATCTTGTGCCGATGTCCGTCCGGTAATACATGTTCTGGAGGATAACGTTGTTCACCCTCGAGTATACCTGCTTCCTGGCGTCTTCCACGGTTATGCCGCTGCCGGTGATGACCAGGACGTACCCGGAATCTCCGGCAACCACCCAGGTGTCGTTCACCATTTTCACGTCGCCCAGGTGGACGCCGTCAAGGCTCTGTTTCCTGAATATGATGGAGAGATCCTGGTATATCGCCGATTCCCGCTTGTCTTCATAGGGAAACGGCGGCACGACTATGACCACCCCTACCTGAAACCCTTTTTTTATTTTCAGTTCCGGTTTTTCCCTTTTCGCAAGCCGGCAAAGGAAATCACCCCATTCGCAGGATACGCCCTCTATCTGTATGCTTATGGTGGGATAGCCGAAACGCGAGGTGAATTCCAGCGGATAGATGCCCTTTGCGTTGGCTATGCAATTGATGTCTATGTAGCCCACATAGCCGGACTTGGCCAATTCTGGTTTCATTTTCGCCAGGGTGCTCCTGAATATCTCATTTTCCGGGGACCAGTACATCAGGGTCCCCATTTCCCCGGTATAAGGGCCGAGATCTCCGGGAAACAGTTTTTTGTGCTCGAAATTCACGTTGACCGGATATATGAAATCCTCTCCGTTGAAAAAGGCTCCGACCGCCACCTCCACGCCCTCGGCCATTTTCTGCAATTGGAATTTCTTGATCTTTTTCGCCCAGACTTTCTTGTTCTGGTCCAGGATTTCCATTAGGTCCTTTCCGTCCTCGTCCTGGCCCAGAAACAATATGCCTTTCTGGTCCGAGGGTGTGTTGCCCGAAGGCTTGAAAACGTATCTGCCCGGATTCGATTTTATGAATTCAATGGCCGAATCAAAATCCGCAAAGTTCCAATGCGAAAGCACGGACATGCCGACCCTCTGCATCTCGTTCTGGCCGAATTCGCGGTCTTCCTCGAGCTTGTCGGTATATTTGCCGCCGCCTATGACCGGCTTGCCGGAGGCGCGCAAAGATTCCGCGACGGCGCCGAATCCGATATCGTCAAAGACAACGACGTCCGCCCAGTCCACGTGCGCTTTCCAGTCATCCACCTTGTCGAGAAAACCGTCGTAAACGGTCTTGTCCGAGTCTTTCTCGATGAAGGCCTTGATTTCATGACCCTCTTTTTTTATCTGCCACGCCAGGTCGCCGCTCAGGCTTTCAAGCGACACAAAAAGAAATTTCCTGCGATTTCCGTTCGAATTTTTCTTGTTTCCGTTTTCGTTCATTTTTCCCCCGTTGTTTTTTACTGATAACCTCCAAAGCGGGCTTAATGCCCGCAACCCAAAATTAATGAAAGAACAACCACGGAGGCACCGAGGGCACGGAGGGAAAACAAGATGAGGGTTTGTCAAATTTGAGATTAGCGTTCCGCTTCTCCCAAATTTGACAAACTCGGCTGTTCTTTGGAGAAAAACAGGAGATTAATGCAATCATCTCCATTCATTCTCCAAAGACAAGTCGTTGCTTGAAATCGGGTTTTGCGGCCGGCAAAACTTGATTTCAAGCAATCTCTTCTCCGTGCCTCCCTCCACCTCCGTGGTGAATCCTTTTCTTCTTTTTTATCGCGGTACTGAATGTTTAAGGTACTAAATATTCTCTCCATTCCCAAAAGAACGAAAACCAGAAAAGCAAAATATGCCGCCAAAATCCACAAATAAACGCGCCAATTCCTGCGATAGTTGAATTGTCCGGCAGCATCGGCATGATAGACAAGCGCCTCGATGTTTACAACCCTGCCGGCGCGAAACAGGAAACTGGCAAGATAGCCGGTCGCGAACGTTATCAGGCAGCCGCTGACGTTCCACCAGAGCCAGGACACACCGGGCAGAAAAAGCCAGGTCGCAAGGTTGGCGGCAAATCCGGCGATGACATGGCCGCGGCAAACATGGCCACCATGATCAAACCGATCGCGCCGTGCGGCAGAACGTGCAGACAGAAGGAGGGCACGGCCAGTTCGTACTGCAGCCACAAAAGACCGCCGACGGCTATCACAAAAGCCGGCGCGCCCATCAAACTGTTCGTGGAACACTGGGTGGCCAGAATGGAGGTGCCTATGGCCCAGTGCCCGATCCGGTTGCCGCCCAGGAAATAATCGTTGCCCGTGCGCTGGGTCCGCCCAAGCCAGACCGAGAGGCCCACCATGCCGACCATATAAAACGCAACTATGCTCCAGTCCAGAAAATTCATGAGTGCCTTGCCGCGCAAGATATCTCTTGCCATGAAATACCATCAATTTGTCGAAGTCAAGCCCAACCACCTTTTTTTTTGGCGCCTTGTGATTTATGTTTGACATTTTTTCTTCTGTAAAGCATAAAGAAACGCTTGTTTTCTGGAGGCGGTAACAGCGCATGAAAATCAAGGCATTTGCCAAAATAAATCTTTTTCTTGACGTCCTGAACAAACGGCGGGACGGATATCACAACATCAACAGCCTCCTGACCACCATTTCGCTGTTCGACATCATCACGCTCACGAGCCGTCCCAAAGACATTTCCGTCTCCATTCCGCAATCCTGCCGTTTCCCCGGCCTGCCCTGGGAATTTTCCATGGGACGCGACGCCGACAACCTGATCACCCGCGCCGTACGACTTTTGAAGAAACACACCGGCTGCGACAAAGGCGCAGCCATTTCGCTTGTCAAGCGCATCCCCATCGGGGCCGGACTAGGCGGCGGCAGCGCCGACGCCGCCGCGGTTCTCACGGGATTGAACCGGCTCTGGAAAACCGGGCTGACCGGGCAACAACTTGAAGAGCTCAGCGCGCAAATCGGCTGCGACGTGCCGGCTCTGGTTCACGGCGGAACGGTGCGCATGGAAGGCCGCGGCGAAATAATAACCCCGCTCAAACCGGAGCTCAAAAAGGAATTATGGGGCCTGCTGATCTACCCGGGCTTTGCCATATCCACCACGGACGTTTACCATCGCCTCGACCGGCACCCGGACAGGACCGGCAGGTCTTTTCCAGCCGCAATCGACCGGAAATTCCGTCTGATCCTGTCCGGCCTGGAGACCGGCAACCGGACTGACATCGCCGGAGGGCTCTTCAATGCATTCCAAAAGACGGTCTTCGAGAAGTACCCCTTTTTGGAAATGATAAAAAATTATCTTGAAAAGCTGGGCGCCAAACATGTACTGTTGACTGGCAGTGGGTCTACCGTGTTCGTCCTGCTAAAAGACAGGAAGGAAGGCCTGACGATGGCGGAAGAACTCGGCAGGCGGATCGGTTCGCCATTGTGGACCAAAGTCTTCCATGCCATTGGGATGACGAAACGCGACAAGACAATTTGCGCCTGAAAGTTTTGGCGGCGGAATTGATCCGCAATTGCCCGATGGTGTAATGGCAGCACACGGCCCTTTGGAGGCCAGAGTCTAGGTTCAAATCCTGGTCGGGCAATGGTTCACCCGGTCTCTTTTGGCAGATTTGTCTGTAAAGCAATTGAAGGAGTTAAAGGTTTAATGAAAATTTTCTCAGGAACGGCAAACCCTGAACTGGCGCGGGAAATCGCCAAGGCGGTTGGAGTTACGCTCGGCGAAATAGCCATCTCGCATTTTCCCGACGGCGAAATTTCCGTAAAGATACTGGACAACATCCGCGGGAACGACGTCTTCATCATCCAGCCGACCTGCCACCCGGCCAACGAAAACATGATGGAACTGCTGATAGTCATTGACGCCATGCGGCGGGCTTCGGCCGCGCGCATCACCGCCGTCATGCCGTTCTATGGTTATGCGCGCCAGGACCGCAAGGACCAGCCCAGAGTGCCTATCACGGCCAAGCTAGTGGCGAACCTCCTGGTTGCCGCCGGGGCCAACCGGCTGCTGGCAATGGATTTTCATTCCCAGCAGGTCCAGGGGTTCTTCGATATCCCGGTCGACCATCTTTACGCGGCGCCGGTAATCGTAAAATACCTGCGCGAGAAACAGATTGAAAACGCCGTGGTGGTCTCCCCCGACCCCGGCGGCATGAAAATGGCATACAGTTATTCCCGGCTGCTCAAGTCGAGCCTGGCCATCGTTGCCAAGCAGCGAATCGGACCGGACAAGGTGGAGTCATATAATGTGGTGGGCGATGTCTCCGGCAAGACGGCCATACTGGTTGACGACCTGATCTCAACCGGCGGCACTCTGTGCGCGGCGGCCAGGCTTCTTAAAAAACACGGCGTCAACGACATTTACGCCGCGGTCAGTCACGGCGTCTTCGTGCCCGCCGCCAGCGAAAATCTCAAACAGTCCCCCATAAAGGAATTCATCGTAACCAACAGCGTGCCGATGCGCATCTCCCCGGCCACCCTTCCCATACGTCCCCTGAGCGTGGCGGGACTCCTGGCCGAGGCAATCATCCGCATCCACAACAACCAATCAGTGTCCTCTTTGTTCATCATCTAATATATATAATGGAGAAAGCATCATGACGCAACAAACCGACGAACTTAAATTATCCGCCCAGAAACGCAGCGCCACCGGCTCCAGCCAGTCGCTGCGCCTGCGTAAAAACGGCTGGCTGCCCTGCGTGGTCTACGATTCGAACGGCAAGTCATTTCCCGTTCAGGTAAAACGCCACACGGTCGAAATGCTTATGCGCAACCTCGGCGGCCAGAACATCATCCTGGATCTTGAGATCGAGGACGATAAAACGCGCAAGGTGCTTCTGAAGGACACGCAGCGCGACAATCTCAAGGACCATCTTCTGCACGCCGATTTTCTTGAAATTTCAATGACCCGCAAACTGCGCCTGCCGGTGGCCCTCCGACTTGTCGGGGAACCAACCGGCGTCACCCAGCAGGGCGGCGTCATGGAACAGCTCCTTCGTTCGGTCGAAGTGGAATGTCTGCCCGCGGACATCGTCAAGGAAATTACCCTGGACGTCGGCAATCTGGGCATCGGCGACACGCTTTCCGTGCGCGACATCAAAACCGATCCGAAACTCACAATCCTTTCCGCCCAGGAATTGACCGTTGTTTCAGTGCAACTGCCGCACTTTGAAGAGGAAAAACCGACCGAGGCCGAAGCCGCCGCAGCCGCCGCGGAAGGCGCGCCGGCAGCCGAAGGCGAAGCTCCTGCGGAAGGCAAAGCGCCCGCCGCAGAGCCCGGCAAAGAAAAGGATGCAAAAGCCAAGGAACCCGGCAAGGAAGCCGAGCCAAAAGGCAAGGAAAAACCGGCCGAATCAAAGGAAAAGAAAAAATAGGGGGTTGAATCCGCAGATTTCATGTTGCTGCAGACAAACCGCGAGAAAAAGCTGATCGTCGGACTGGGAAATCCCGGCAAACAGTATATACATACGCCGCATAACATGGGGTTTGCCGTTCTCGACGAACTCGCCCGGCGGCTGGATCTGCGGTTCCGGCGCAGTTTACGTTTCAATGCCTGGCTGGCAGGCTGCCGGATCGCCGGGCGGGAGGCAACCCTGGCAAAGCCGAATGCATATATGAATACCAGCGGAACCGTCGTGGCTGCCCTGGCCAGACGCAAGGGATTCACGGCGGAAGACATTTTGCTCGTCACTGACGACGTCAACCTCCCGGAAGGGCAGTTGCGCATCAGGTTCAGTGGCAGCAGCGGAGGTCACAACGGACTGCAGTCGGTCATAGATCATCTCGGCTGTGCGGACTTTGCCAGGTTGCGTCTCGGCGTCGGACAGGCGCGCGACGGTTCGAATCTGGTCGAACATGTCCTGACTCCGATCCCGGTCTCTGTCCGCGGCCGGATGGAAAAAATGACGGCCCTGGCCGCGGAAGCGGTTGTTTTTTTTCTGGAAAAAGGCATTGCAGAAGCCATGAACAAGTTCAACAAATCAAATCAGGAGGAAGTTGCTTGAAAAAATACGAAGCATTGTTTATTTTTGCAAATACGCTCACGGACGAGGAGCTTGACGCTCAAATCGGGCAAATCGGAAATGAAATAGCCAAGCTGGGCGGCAAACAGCAGTCCGCCACCCGCATGGGCCGCATCCCCTTCGCGCGGATCATCCGCAAGAAGGAGACGGGGGCATATGTTCAAATCCTGTTCGACATGGATCCCGGAAAAATCGGCGCCCTGCGCGAACGTTTCCTGCACAAAGACGAACTGATCCGCCTGCAGATCGTGGCGGCCAGGGCGACCGCCAAGACTTCCGCGAAGCGTACAGCGGCGGACGCCGCCAAACAGGCAACCTAAAACGGAGATACGCCATGGTAAGCATGAACAAAGTTATTCTTGCCGGCAATTTGACGCGCGATCCCGAGATCCGCTACAGCCAGTCCGGCAAGGCGGTGGCCGACCTGAACCTGGCCATCAACCGCAAATTCAAAACCGCCACCGGTGAACTCAAGGAAGACACCTGCTTCGTCAACGTGGTGACATGGGACCGGCAGGCCGAACTGGCCGGAGAATACCTGCACAAGGGCTCGGCGGTGCTGCTGGAAGGCTCCCTGCGCCTGGACCAATGGGAAACCAACGGTGAAAAAAGAAGCCGTCTGCGCGTCATAGCCGACCGCATCCAATTCCTTGACCGTCCGAAAAAAGCAGAAATGGGAGACGTTCCCGAGGAACGCTCCTCCCATCGCGACAAGCCTCAGGCGGCGGAGAGCGAGCCGATACCGGAGGAAAAAGGAGACGCCGACAATCTTCCATTTTAATCACAAAAAAGGAGAAGCATAAATGCCAAGAAGAAACACCCGTTCACACAACCGCTCGAAAACGAAAAATTTCCGGGACGCCCTGCCGTTTTTCGCCGAGGAAAAACGCAGCCGTTTCCTGGAGGGCATAGTCAACGTAGATTACAAGGACAGCGAACTGCTCAAAAAATTCACCACCGAACAGGGCAAGGTGCTTCCCGGCCGCATCTGCGGAACATCAAGCAAGCAGCAGCGGCAGATCAAAAAAGCCGTGCGCCGCGCGCGCGTCGTGGGACTGATGCGCTGATTAAACCGAAAGGATGATTATCTCATGACAAAAGAACTTATATTGATGTCCGACGTGGAAGGCCTCGGCCTGGAAGGCGAGGTCGTCAAGGTTTCCGAGGGATATGCCCGCAACTTTCTGCTTCCGAAAAAACTTGCCGTTGCGGTGACGCAGGCGGCCCTGAAAAAGCTGGAAAAGAACAAGCTAGAACGCGAGGCGCGCCATAAAAAGGAACTGGAGAGCGCCCAGGCGCTTGCCGCGGCCATCGAGAAGGCCTCCTGCACCATTGCCGTCAAGGTCGGCGAAAGCGACAAACTTTTCGGCTCCGTCGGCGCCCACGACATTGCCGCCGCGTTGAAACAGCAGGGTATCGAACTGGACAAGCGCAAAATTCTCCTGAACGATCCTATCCGCGAACTGGGCGTCTATCCCGTAAAAATCAAACTGCACGCCCAGGTTGAAACGTTTCTCAAGGTCTGGGTTGTCGGAGAATAGTCTTTTATGGCGGCGCAGCCATCTGCAACGACATCAGGCGGACGCATCGAACGCAAGCCTCTTTTCAATGAAGACGCTGAAATGGGCGTGCTCGGCTCGATCCTGCTGGACGCGCAGAAAGTGCTGGACTTTTGCGTCGAAAAACAGCTCGCCGTGGAATCCTTCTATCTGCGGCACCACCAGCTCATCTACGCGGCCATGCTGGAAATGAACCGGGCGTTGCGGCCGATAGACACATTGACCCTTTCCGAGCGGCTCCAGTCGCAGGGCATCCTGGAGGAAATCGGCGGCATCGCCTATCTTAACCGTTTGCTGGATTCCACGCCGACCGCCGCCCATGCCGAGTATTACGTGGACCTGGTGCGCCAGCAGCACCTGCTCAGAAGGATCATTGACTGCGCCCGCGGTTCTGAAAACGAATGCTACACTTCCCAGGAGGATGCCGACCTCATCCTCGCCAAGGTGGAACAGGATTTCTTCGACATTTCCGAGGATCGGCACACCACCATGCAACCCTGGCCGCAGGCGGTCAAGGAAACCATGGTTACGATCGAAAACATCCTGCTGAACAAAAAGGGCATCAGCGGAATTTCCACCGGCTTCCACGACCTTGACGAAAAGCTGCTCGGGCTGCACCCGCAGGACATGATCATCATCGCGGCCCGTCCTTCCATGGGCAAGACATCCCTGGCCATGAACATCGCCGAAAACGTGGCCCTCGGCAAGGGCGAAATCCCTCCGCAGCCGGTTGGAATATTCAGCCTTGAAATGTCGCGCGAACAGCTCATCATGCGTCTTCTGGCCAGCCATGCCAAGATACCGATGCATGAGATCGTCAGCGGGTATCTCAGCGACAAAAAACACGGCCTGCTGGCCTCGGCGGCCGACATTTTTTCCAAGGCCCCCATCTATCTCGACGACACCGGCGGTCTCGATATCCTTGAACTCCGGGCCAGGGCCAGGCGCATGAAAAAAAAATACAACATCGCCCTTTTCGTCATTGACTATCTGCAACTGCTCCATTGCCGCGAAAGAAGCCGCGAGGGACGCCAAAACGAAATAGCGTCCATTTCCGGCGGACTCAAAAACATGGCCAAGGAACTGAAGGTGCCCGTACTTGTAATCAGCCAGCTCAACCGCGCTCCGGAAACCCGCGATCGCGAAGGCAAACCGCGCCTGGCCGATTTGCGCGATTCCGGCTCCATTGAACAGGATGCCGACGTGGTCTGCCTGCTGCAATTGCCATCAAAATACAAGGACGATGAAAATCCGCCCAACGACGACGCCGAGGAAGCCGTGCTTGACATTGCCAAGCAACGCAACGGCCCGACCGGCAAGGTGCCCCTCACTTTCATGAAAAAACTCATGCGCTTTGAATCAGCCGTGTCCTCACCCTTTGCCGGAGAACCGCCCGGCGCAACGGAGGCCGACAACCTGTCATGATCGCAAACAAACATAATCCCCCCACCCCGCTTTCCGGCGCGGCGCTGAAGAATGCCCGGTTTATGCTGCTTTTGTTCCTTTTCATTCCATTAGCTCTTCATGCGGCAGTCATCAAAAAGATTGAAGTTAAGGCGCGCGGGATCAAGGTGGCGGACCGCGACTTTGTGCTGGCAAACATTTCCGTGCACGAGGGCGACGCCGCGAACCAGCAGGCGGTTTCGCGCGACGTAAAGACGCTCATGGCCACCGGACGTTTTTCGTTCATAGACACGGAAATGACGGAAACGCCCGCGCGCGACGGCTACATTCTCACCTATATCGTCAGCCTGAAACCCAAGCTGGAAAAGCCGGTCACGGTCTCCGGGGCGAAGGAAATGGGGGAAAAGAAGGTGCGCCAGTGGCTGGAACTGGAGGTCGGCGATTATGTGGATGACGCGGTCATGGGCGTAAAGGCGCGGAAGGCGATGGATGAATACCGCCAAAAATATTACAGCGACGCAAAAGTCTCCTGGAAAATTGACGTAAACGATGAAACCGGCTTTGCAACCGTCCACGTGAACGTGAACGAGGGCGAACGCGCCAGCCTGCGCCAAGTCGATTTTGAGGGCAACACCTATGTTCCGCCAGGCCGCTGGCAGAGATTCAAGGCGGCATTTTCCCACGATCCGGCCGTCTCGGATAAGTCCGTGCCTCCGGAAATGCTCCAGGACGCCGTCCGGCAGCACGTCTGGCACATATTTTCGTTCATCACCGGACGCGGGGTTTATAATCCGGACGACATGGAATCCGACCGCACCCTGCTGCAGATGATTTACCGGAACCGCGGTTACCTGGATGCGCGCATCGGGGAGCCGGAGATCAAACAATATTCTCCCGGCAAACTGAAGGCCGTTTTCCCGATCAGCGAGGGCAGCCAGTACCGGATAGGCGATCTGGCCATTTCCGGAGCGAAAATCTTCCCGGAATCCAACCTTTGGGCCGTGGTAAAAATCAAGACCGGAGACATTGCGGGGATGGAAACGATCAACCGCACGGCCGATGCGATCCGTGACTATTACCAGAGCCGCGGCTACATCCGCACCACGGTCAAGCCGCAGGTCAGGCCGCGGCTGAAGGAGCCGGTGGTGGACATACAATTCGACATTGCGGAAAGCAGCCTCGCGCATGTGCGTTACGTTGACATCAGGGGCAACACGCGCACCAAGGACGCCGTCATCCGCCGGGAGCTGCCGGTTTATCCGGGAGAAGTCTACAACCAGGTGCAGGCGCGGCGCGGGGAACGCATTCTGCAAAACCTGGGGTTTTTCTCGAAGGTCACGAGCTATCCGCGCGAAACCATAGACCCGACCAGGGACGACCTGGTTTATGAAGTGGAGGAAGGCCGCACCGGCAGTTTCAACATAGGTGCAGGATATTCGAGCATTGACGAACTCACCGGCTTCATCGAATTTTCGCAGGGCAATTTCGATTTGTTCAACTGGCCGAATTTCACGGGAGACGGGCAAAAACTGCGTTTGCGCGCGCAGGGCGGGTCACAGACAGAGGAATACCTGCTTTCCTTAGTGGAGCCGTGGTTCCTCGGCCGCAAGCTTTCGCTGGGAGTTGACGTCTACGACACGAAATTAAGCAACCTCAGCGATTATTACGACCAGCAGACCATCGGCAGCGCTGTGACGCTCGGCAAGCCGCTGAAGGGATTTTTTCAGCGCGTGAACCTGCGTTACAGTCTTGAAAGAATAACCATCTTCGACGTCTCGACGAACGCCAGCGAACTCATTCAAAACGAGGAAGGCAGCCGCAACGTAAGCACCTTGAAGCCGTCGCTGGTGCATGACACTCGCGACAACGTGTTCATTCCCACGGACGGCAATAAAACAGTGCTGAGCGCAAAACTTTCCGGCGGCCCGCTCGGGTTCGACACGGACGTTTACGGCTTCGAGGCGGAAACCACCTCCTACTGGCCGACGATTTTCGACCACGTATTCAGCCTGCGGCTGTGGGCCTCGGTCATTCAGGAATACGACGACACCAAGGACGTGCCCCTCTTTGACCGTTTCCTGCTGGGCGGCGCCAGGAACCTGCGCGGATTCAAATACCGTTACGTCGGCCCATATCAGGACGGCGACCCGGTGGGCGGCAAGACCGCCTCGTTCGGCTCGCTGGAATATACCATACCGATCTATCCCAAACTGTTGCGCTTCGCCACATTTTACGATATAGGAAATGTTTGGCTTGATGCCTACGATTTCGATGTGCTACACTATTGTTCCGATATTGGAATTGGTTTGCGCATTGACGTGCCCGGGTTTCCCATCCGGCTGGATTATGCGTGGCCGCTGGAAATCAGCGGCGATGTCGAGCGCACGTCGGCGCGTTTCAATTTCTGGCTCGGTTACGGGTTCTGAACAAGCGCGACGCGCTCTTGAAGACATAGGATGTTTCCGGACGGGCTGCGGCCCCTGCAATAATAATAAAAATGACCACAGAAAGGATCGACATGCATACTGCGCTCAAATACCGCCTGATTATTACCGTGACTCTGCTGGCCGCCGGCCTGGTAACGGCCGCTGAACAAAAAAGTCAAAACATCGCCTTTATAAACATGGAGCGGGTGTTCGACGAATATTACAAGACCAGGGCCGCCAACCTGCAGTTCAAGGCACGCGGCGAAGAATTGGACTCCAAGCGCAAGGAATTGCTCTCGAAAGTCAAGGCGGTCAAGGCGGAGTTCGACAAGCTCAACGCAGAAAGCCGCGATAAATCGCTCAACGACAACGCACGCGCAAAGAAAAAGGAGGCCGCCGAGGACAAGCTGAGCGAAGCCAGGGAAGCCGAGGAGAAACTGCTGGAATTCGACAAGTCCTCCAAGAAGGAAATAGCCGAGCAAATGCGCCAGATGCAGCAGCAGATCGTCGGGGAAATCCGCGGCGTGATTCAGAGCTATTCCGTAGAGCACAAAATTGACATCGTTTTCGACAATTCAGGGAAAACACTGAACAACGTAGAGGCCGTGATGTATTTCGATAAAAACATGGACATTACCGAGCCGATCCTTACAATAATGAACAAGAACGCTCCCGACTCCGATAAAAAAGCAAAAAAGTGAAGATTCAATTTACCACCTCTGAAATCGCCGAAAAACTCGGCGGACGCGTCGAAGGGGACGCGGCGGCCGTTATCACGGGTCTGGCCGGGATCCGCGATGCGCACAAGGGCGACCTGACCTTTGTCGCCAATTCCCGCTACGTAACCGCGGCCGCCGCCACCAAGGCAACCGCCGTGATCGTGACCGAAGACTGGAGCCGGCCGTGCTCGGCGACCCTCATTCGCGTTAAAAACCCGGACAAGGCGTTTGCCGAGGCCGCCGTTCTGTTTGCCCCGCCTCCGATTTCCTTCCCGGCCGGAGTGCACCCGACGGCCGTCATCGGCCGGAACGTCAAACTGGGCAAGGATGTTTTCGTGGGCCCATACTGCGTCATTGAACCCGGAGTTGTCATCGGCGACCGCTGCGTGATTTACGCCTGGTGTTATATCGGCCACGAAACAACCATAGGCGAGGATTGCAAGTTCTACCCCCAGGTCACCATCCGCGAACGGGCGCAGATCGGAAAAAAGGTTATCATCCATAACGGCACGGTGATCGGCAGCGATGGGTTCGGGTACATACAGGAGGGGACCGTACGCAAAAAAATACCACAGGTCGGCATCGTGGCAATAGGCGATGACGTCGAAATAGGAGCCAACGTCACCATTGATCGCGCGCGTTTCGGAAAGACCAGCATCGGCAACGGCGTTAAAATAGACAACCTGGTACAGATAGCGCACAACGTCGTCATAGGAGCCAACAGCGTGATTGTCGCCCAGGCCGGAATCGCCGGCAGCACTTCCATAGGCGAAAGGACCATCCTGGCGGCGCAGTCCGGGGTTGTCGGCCACCTGGAAATCGGATCGGACGTGAAGGTCCTGGCCCAATCCGGGGTCACAAAGGATCTCCCTTCCAATGCAGTGGTATTCGGCTCTCCGGCCATGCCGCATGACAAGGCCGCAACCGTGCGCGCCCATACCATGCGCCTGCCCGAGCTAAAGTCAAAAATCATAATGATCGAAGAACGCCTTGCCAGGCTGGAGCAGCAGCTTTCCAAAAAGACCTGAGGCCTGACACGGCCCGCGTCCGCATTAAAATTCCTGGTCCAAAACTCAAATGTTTTCCGCAAAACCGCCATATGCTTTAACGGAACGCTCCAATGCGCGGGTTTTAATCCTCTTTCTGGTCGCCGCCATGCTCGCTGCGTCTGCTTCTTTTGCAGCCTCGGGCGGGAAGTACGCCGAACTCCTGAAAAAAGCCGCCTGCGAACTCGATGACGAACTTTACGATGTCGCCGAGCAGGATATCCGCAAATATCTTTCCCTTGCCGGCGCAGGCAAGGCGCCCAGTACCGAAGCGGTGATCATGCTGGCCAGGGCGCTGCACGGGTTGAAACGTTATCCGGAAATGCTCGCCCTGCTTACCCTGAACCAGACCGCATCCCAAAATTCACCACAGGCCGACCAATTCGCTTTCTGGCTGGCAGTCGCCAACTATGAAAACAACCGATTGCCACTGGTCATCGAACAAACCGCAGCCTTTGAAAACCGTTATCCTAATTCGCTGCTCATGAACGACAACCTGCGCGTGCGCGTCAAAACCCTCCTGAAACTCAATCGAGGCGCCGAGGCCGCAATCATCCTTCAGAAAATGATAAATACCCCTGCCGATCAGGCTTCAGCGGCCAATGACAGCCTGGCCCTTGCGCAAATGCTGGTCGAAACCGGAAAAATCGCTGAGGCGTACGCCATACTGGAAAAGCTGCTTTCCTATCCGGCGGAATCCAGCGTCGGACAGCAATGCCGCCTGATTCTCGGCCAGGCTTATTTCCGGGATAAAAACCTGAAAAAGGCCCGCGCCGCATATGAATCGCTGCTGAAACAAAATAACGTTCCTCCCGCTTACCGTCTGCAGGCGGTTGAATCACTTTCGGCCATATCCGCGGCGCAGACCAATCTTGCCGAGGCGTTCGCACTGCTCGAAAACGAATCCCTGACCATGTTCGATGCAGCGCAAAAAAACGAACTGGACCTGCACAAGGGCAGACTGCTTCTGAGAATGAACCGGACCGATGACGGCGTTGTGCTCATTCACAATTACGTCAACGCTCAGACCAACCTCCATGCCGGCGCAAAAATCCAGTTTGAACTGGCGCAGATGCTGCTTCAAAACGGCCTGCCTGAAAAAGCCCTGGCGGAATTCCAGACCTTTCTGGAGACTTTTGCCGCCCAGCCTGAATCGGGTTCCGCCTATTGCGGCAAGGGCGACGCCCTCTACCGACTGGGCCGCTATCAGGAAGCCGCCTCGGCCTATTCCAGGGCGGAAGAACTGGCCAAAGAGACCGCGGAAAAAAACCAGTACCGCTACCGGGCCGCCATGGCCCTCTTTGCCAATGCCCAGTACCAGGCCGCCGCGGAAATATATTCAAAAATTGCCGATACAACTGAGGATGCCGGCCTCAATCGCCTGGCCAGGCTGCAGACGGCGGAATGCCTTCTGCAAACCGGAAATGCCGCCGCAGCTGAGCGGGAGTTATGGTCGCTCTACGATGAAGACCCGGCGGATTTGCTCAGTTCCGGAGCCCTTTTGCGCCTGGCGGAATCCTATCTGCAACGCAACCTGCCGAGGGGCGCTGAAACAATCTATTCCATGCTCAACGTTGAATACGGCGGCCGGCTTGAGGCGCGCGCCAGACTCGGCCTCGGAATGATTGCATACCGCGCCGGACGTTACGACGATGCCCTGAAATATTCTGATCAGGCGCTGAAGCTTGCCTCTGACGGGGAAGTTGCAGCGGACGCAGCCTTCCAAAGCGGATGGGCGCTGGCAAGATTGAGCAAATGGGAGGAAGCCTGCCGTAAATTTTCGCTGGTGGTGGATTCATACGGCTCTTCCGCCAAGGCGCCGGAGTCGCTTTTCTGGCTTGGCGAGTTTGCTTATAACAGCCGGCTGTTTTATCGTGCGGAAGCATATTTCCGCCTGCTGGCGGACAAATACCCCGGCGCCGCCCAGGCCGCCGATGCGCTTTTCTGGGCCGGCAGGGCCGCTTTGAACCAGAATGAATTCAGGCGCGCGCGCGACTATTTTTCGTCCCTGCTCAAAAAATACCCGGCAAGCAGTCTGCGCCCCGAAAGCAGATATTTCCAGGGGATCGCCCTGTGCGAACTTGGCCAGTTCGACGCCGCCATCCTTGTTTTCAATGAAATAATCAAACAATACCCTGATCATCACCTCTTTGAATCGGCCATTTTGAAAAAAGCCGACTGCTTTTTCATGCTCGGATCGGAAGATCCAAAGCGTTATAATGAAGCCTTCGAAACGTACCAGCTCATTATTGACCAGCCGGACCGCACCCAGGCGGCCCGTTTGCAGGCGCGTTATAAAATGGGACGCTGCCTGGAAAAAACCGAAAGGATCAACGATGCCTTCAGCCAGTACATGCAGGTCGTCTATGCGTACCTGCAAAGCGAGGAACAAACCCCGGCGGAAAACATATGGTTCAGCCGCGCCGCCTTCAACGCCGCCGGAATAATGGAGGAAAGACAGTCGTGGCATAAGGCGGCCAATATATACGAACGCGTGGTTGAGGCCGACATCCCGGCCAGCCTGGACGCCGCGGAACGCATAGACAAACTGCGCAAAGATCATTGGCTGGCATTCTATTGATGCCTGTGGTAGATTGATTTTGATCGAAAGGTAAAAACAATGATAAAAATACTCATGCAGGGCGGGCCGCTGTTGTGGCTTATCCTGATTATCTGGATGGCGGCGCTGGTGATTTTTCTGGAGCGCTGGTTTCACATCCATCGCGCAAAAATCAAGACCGATGATTTCCTGAACGGCATTTTCAACATACTGAGCCGTCATAATGTCGCCGAGGCGCTGACGATCTGCAAGGAAACGCCCGGTCCGGTCGCCTATCTGGTACGCACGGCGGTAATGCATTCCAGCCAGAAGCCGGCGTTGATCGAGCGCGCCATGGATGAGGCAGCCTCAAGTGAAATCGTGCGGCTGGAACGTCACCTTGCCACCCTGGCCACCATCGCGCATATCGCCCCGCTGCTCGGCCTGCTGGGCACGGTGGCGGGTATGATTCAATCCTTCATTTACATGCAGCAAAAGGCGCCGCTGGTTCCGGCTGCCGATGTGGCGGAAGCGCTCTGGACCTCGCTGATAACCACGGCCGCCGGACTGGTAGTGGCCATCTTTGCCTATTTCTGCCACAATTTGCTGGTTTCAAAGTCGGAGTCCGTCGTTCTGGACATGGAACGGGCCGCAAACGAAACCATCGGCTTTTTATTGGGCCCCGGAGCGGACCTAGCGGAAGAAAAATAAAACCGTAATTTTAAATCAACGCGACATCGTGGCCACAAACATCAAATCATCACCTTCGCGGCGCTGGCAGCGTTATCAGCTTAATACGCGCCCGTTTCGTTCGCCCATAGCCGTAATCCCGCTGCTAAACATATTCCTTCTTGTGTTTTTTTTCGCGGTCGTCAATTCAGCCTCCGTCTTGAAGCCGGGCATCAACGTCCAATTGCCGACCGGTTCCTTCCGGGAAGGCGCGCCCTATAACTCGACGGACGTGATTCTGACCCAGGAAGGCATGATATTTTTCAATGACGAACGTCTGCCGGTCGCGGCCCTGGGCGACGCCTTCCGCCTTTCTCTCTCCAGGCGCAAGGGGACGCAACTGAACATCGAGGCCGATGCGCGCGTACCGTATGATTCCGTCATACGCGTCATCAACATCGCTTCCGCAGCCGGTTTTTCCAACATCTACCTTTCCGTACGGCCAACCTTCGGCGAGGAAGTCATGCCATGAAACAGCGTCCCCGGCTTGCGCCTTTAGGCTGGCCATTTTTGGTTATTTTTGCCACTCTTCTCCTGGTCGCTCTTGCCGCGCTCTCGCCAACGAAGAAAATCCCCCGGCCCATTCCGGCAGGACATGTTCCCACAGTGAGATACGGAATGGACGCCACAAAGTCCGGAGACGACCCGGAAATACGGGCATTGTATGCTTCGGACTTGTTCGCCTCTTCAAGATGCCGCCCTTTCACGCAAGCACGCGCGACAATGGCGGAGATATATCGCACGAACATGCCGCCCGACAGCATGAAACCTCCGTCTCTTCCGCCGGCTGCGCCGGTAAAAATACGCGGTGAGCAATCGTCCGCAAACGGAAAAACGCCCTTTGAGCAGGCGGATTCCCTGCTTTTGCCGCAACCGTCCCAACGGCTCTACGGTTGTGTAAAAAAATATCAGAAACTGTCCATCGAGCTTTCCGGCGGTCTGAGAAATCATTGCTCAGGCCAGGAACTGCTCGGAGACCTGCCGTTGCAACAAGAAGGGAAAAACTGGACCTTCAAGGCTGAAATGCGCTTCAACAGCCATGGCGAGGTAGACCGCCTCCTTGTCGAATCCTCTGACTGCGCCCCATCTCTTTACCAAGACATTTCCATGAGACTTTTCCGCTGCCGTTTGAACGATATCACGCAGGAGTGTTCCGGCATCGTCATCATAAGCTATCCCGCAACCACGACAAATCCGCCCATGGAACAATCCGGCACGAGCGGCAGAAAATAATTCAGGAAAATTCTATTTCCGTCCGGATCAAAATTTATGGGCGCATCTGCGATTAGGTGCATTACGAGGAAACTGGAATATTCTTGAACACTTCGCGACAAGCCGTTCATCGCCAAATGGCGGAAATCGCGTCATTCCGGCTACATAGGTGCACCGAAACGCAGATGCGCCCCGGTGCGATCAAACCGAAAATTGAAACTTGAGTTTTGCGCGGAATGGTTTTATTGTTCCCGCTGAGTTGAACGCCTCGTTCTATTATGCGCGCGGCAATAAACTGCCGCCGTTCTGGAAACCAGGCCCTGAACAAAATATGAGCCCTGAACAAAACATAGAGATCAAGACGTCAAAATGGAGTCCGGACGATCCCACGCCCGAGGTTATTTCATTCCTCAAACGTCCGGCCTTTGACACGAAAGCCGAAAAAGCAGCCAGGCTGGCGCTGGATGCAGTCCGCAAGGAAGGCGATGCCGCAGTGATCCGCTTCGCGCGCGAATATGACTCTGCCGTCCTGGAACCGTCAACCATGGCGGTCAACCAGTTCGAATTGAACGAGGCCCGCGACAAGGTGGACAACAAATTCATCGTGGCCGCCCGCGAAGTCCACAAGCGCATCATGACTTTCGCCAAGTCCGGCATGAAGAAAAACTGGACGATTTCCTCGCCCAAGGGCGGTACGCTCGGAGAACAATTTTCACCATATGAGCGCGTGGGCATCTACGTTCCCGGAGGACATGCGCCGCTCGTGTCAACCGCCCTGATGACGGTCACCCTGGCCAAGGCGGCCGGCGTGCCGGAAATCGCGGCCTGCTCTCCCGTGGGCCAATCCGGCAAAATGAATCCTTTTTTGCTGGTCGCCCTTGAGCTTTCCGGCGCCACGGAAATTTACAAGATCGGCGGAATTCCGGCCATAGGCGCCATGGCCTACGGCACGAAAACAATCAAAAAAGTGCAGAAAATCGCCGGCCCCGGCGGACAATACGTGACGGCAGCCAAGCGCCTCGTTTACGGAGAAGTCGCGCTTGACCTGGTGGCCGGTCCAAGCGAAATCGCGATCCTCGCTGATGATTCCGCCGTTCCGGAAGCGGTCGCGGCGGACCTGCTTTCGCAGGCCGAGCACGGCACAGGTTTGGAAAAGGCGCTCCTGGTCACAACCTCCTTCCGCCTGGCTTCGGCCGTGCAGGACGAACTTCTGCGGCAGACGCCTCTCCTGAACAGGAGGGAAGCCGTCGCAAAAGTTCTCAATGAGGGAACAATGCTGGTTACGGTCAGCACGCTCGATGCCGGCATGGAATTGTGCAACCGCTTTGCTCCGGAACACCTTGAAATCATTGCGCATGAACCGCGCAACTGGCTTAAAAAGGTGAAAAATGCCGGCGCGGTGTTCGTGGGCGGATGGTCTCCGGAATGCGTGGGCGACTACGCGGCCGGGCCCAGCCATGTTTTGCCAACCGGAGGAACGGCCGCAATGTTTTCCGGCCTGACTGCGGACGATTTTCTGAAACGCACCAGCGTGATCGCCTTTACGCGGGCCGACCTGCTCAATACGCTGGATATAATCAGCGCCTTCGGCGACATAGAGGGAATGGATGCGCATGTCCGCTCCGCGCTTATCCGTTTTAAAAAGATATGATTTCGCTTGTCAGAAAATGCGTCAAAGAGATGAATGCGTACGTTCCCGGCGAACAGCCGTCGGATCCGGCCGTGGTCAAGCTCAACACCAACGAAAACCCCTACCCGCCTTCTCCCGCGGTCATGCGCGCACTGAAGGGAATAGCGCCCGATATGCTGCGCCGTTATCCCGATCCGGATTGCAAGGACCTGCGCGCAGCCATCGCAAAACTGCACGGCTGCAAAGCCGAACAGGTGTTCGTGGGCAACGGAAGCGACGAGATACTCGCCCTGGCTTCGCGCGCCTTTGTCGAGGACGACGGCCTCCTCGCCTATTTTGATCCTTCTTATTCGCTTTATCCCGTGCTGGCGCGCATCCGCGACGTCAAAACATTTGCCGTCGGACTGAACAATGATTTTTCATGGCCGGCCAGACCATGGCGATTGCCTGCCAAGACCGGGCTATTTTACATGACAAATCCCAATGCTCCCACGGGCATGCTCTATCCGAAAAAAGACGTCCTTTCATTTTGCAGAAAATTCAGGCGCGTCGTCATTATTGACGAGGCTTACGCCGATTTTGCGCGTGAAAACGACATGGACCTGGCCTTGAAACTCAAAAATACGCTCGTGTTGCGGACGCTTTCCAAGGCATATTCCCTGGCCGGACTGCGCGTCGGCTACGCGGTCGGACCGAAGGAATTGATTGCCGCTCTTTTCAAGGTCAAGGATTCCTATAACGTGGACCGCGCGGCCCAGTGCCTGGCGCTGGCCGCGATAAACGACCAGGCGCATATGCGCGCCAACGCGCGGCGCGTCAAGGCGACCCGAGAAAGACTGGCGAACGCCTTGCGGAACATGGACTTTGAGGCGCCGCCTTCGGAAACGAATTTCATCTGGGCCAGACCGGGCCGGTTGACCGCAAAATCTCTTTTTCTGAAACTGCGCCGCAAAAATATTCTGGTGCGTTATTTCGGCGCCGGCCTGACGCGGGAATATCTGCGCATCAGTATCGGGACCGACGACCAAATCAACAGGCTTCTTAAAACTATTTCCGAAATCACTGACTAAAACCGTAGGACCTCTGCTTGTCATAGGCCGTGCCATCCTGATTGAAAGAACGGCGCGTTGCAGGCAACGGCCCCACGTAAAAACCTGAAAACACAACTGACAAAAACATGAAAAAGAGAACCGCGAAAATCAACAGAAAAACCAGTGAGACGCAAATAAAACTAAAAATCAACCTCGACGGCAGAGGCGCCGCCGGCATTCATTCCGGTATCCCCTTCCTTGACCACATGTTTGCCCTGCTCTCGCGCCACTCGCTGGTTGACATTCAGATCGAGGCAAAAGGCGATCTTGAAGTGGACCTGCACCACACCGTAGAGGATATCGGTCTCTGCCTTGGCTCGGCGCTGAACGAGGCGCTCGGCGACCGGAAGGGAATCAGGCGTTACGGTTATGCCTATGCGCCCATGGATGACGCCCTGAGCCGGGCCGTCGTTGATCTGGGAGGCCGCCCCTACCTGGTGTACCAGATCGCAAATAAACGGCGAAAAATCATGGATTTCGATCTTGGATTGATCCGGGAATTCTTGCAGTCCTTCTGCGTGCAGGGAAAACTGAACCTGCATCTGGCGCAATTGTACGGTCGCGAGCCGCACCATGCCTACGAGTCGCTGTTTAAGGCGCTGGCGCTGGCGCTGCGCTCGGCAGTCACGCGGGACGCAAAGGAAAAAAGCGTGCCTTCCAGCAAGGGCGTGTTGTAAAAACAAATGCAAAATTTCATCGTCATTCCCGCGATAGACATCCGCAACGGCAAGTGCGTGCGGCTGCGCCACGGAAAAATATCGGAAGAAACGATTTACGCCGACGATCCGGTCGAAATGGCCCTGCGCTGGGAAAACGAAGGTGCAAGACTGCTGCATGTGGTCGATCTGGACGGAGCATTTGAGGGCAAGCCGGTCAATTACGGGCTTGTGCTGAAAATCGCCGCAACCGTGAAAATCCCGGTGCAAACCGGAGGCGGACTGCGCACCACGGAACAGATTGAAAAAATGATCGAAGGCGGCATAAGCCGCGTCATCATCGGCACCACGGCCTGTCGCTCGGAAAAAGAGACAGGCGCCTTGATCGAAAAATTCAAAGAAAAACTGGTGATCGGCATTGACGCCCGTAACGGCATGGTGCAGACCAGAGGCTGGACCACGACTACATCCATAAACGCTGTTGATCTGGCGATGAAACTTGCTAAACTTGGCGCCAAAACATTTATTTTCACCGACACCGGACGCGATGGCACCCTTTCGGGACCTAACCTGCCGGCCGTTGAAAATTTTTGCAAACCGCTCAATTGCGATGTAATCGCCTCTGGAGGCGTTTCAAGACTTGCGGATATTCGCAAGCTGCGGGCGCTGCCGTTTAAAAATCTTAAGGGGGTAATCGTCGGCAAGGCGTTGTATGAAGGAAAAGTTGCATTGAAGGAGATATGATAAAACAAAGCGACAAAATGATGAACGTGATGGAGACGAAGCTGTCCAACGGCATACGCGTGGTTTCCTGTCCCATGCCCTGGGTGCAGAGCGTCTCCATCGGAATCTGGGTCGGCGCCGGCGGGAGGTATGAATCCCCAAAACTTTCCGGCATGAGCCATTTTATCGAACATCTGCTTTTTAAAGGTACGGAAACCCGTTCCGCGCGTGACATCTCGCAGGCCATCGAAGGCCGGGGCGGATTCTGCAATGCCTTCACCCAGGAGGAAATGACCTGTTTTTACGCCAGAGTCTCTTTTGATCACGTGTGGAAAACACTTGAGGTGCTCTGCGACATGTACCTGCATCCCCGCCTGGCCCCGGACGACATCGAACGCGAACGGAACGTGATAATCGAGGAAATCATGATGTACCGCGACCAGCCGGAACACGTGGTGCAGGAAATGCTGGTCGAAAATCTCTGGTACAACCACGACCTGGGACGCCCCCTGATCGGTTCCCCGGAAAGCCTGAAAGGCATCACCCGCGACCAGATCGTCACATTCAAGCGAAAAAAATACATTCCGGAAACGACCGTTATCGTCGTTGCCGGAAAGACTGATCATGCCGACGTCGTCAAATGGATAGAGAAACACATGGGCAGGATCAAATCCGTGTCGGCCCCATCCTATCGCCTTGTTGATTCCTCCGTTGCCCAGAAAAACCTGGCGCTGAAAGGCCGCGAAATCGAGCAGACGCACATGGCATTGGGATTCAGGACGTTCGGCCGTTTCGACAAGCGGCGTTACTCCCTCAAGGTTCTTAACGTGATTCTTGGAGAAAACATGAGTTCGCGCCTTTTCCAGACCGTACGCGAAAAAAACGGCCTGGCTTATGCCATTCATTCCGGCATCCAGTTTTTCGCCGAGACGGGCGTCCTGGGCGTGAATGCCGGCCTTGACCGCAACCGGCGCATCAAAGCCATCGAACTGATTCTCAAGGAGATCAGAAAGCTGAAAAACGAGCCGGTAACCTCCAGGGAATTGAATCTTGCGAAGGAATATATTGTCGGCCATCTGCGCCTGGCCCTCGAAAGCCCCGGCGGACAGATGATGTGGGCCGGAGAGTATATGTTGAATTACGGTTCGGTGTTGTCACCCGAAGAGGCCATTGATGCGGTCAATTCCGTACGCGCCGAAGACATACAAAAAACCGCCGAAACCGTCTGCAAGAGACAGGTGGCCACGCTGGCCATGCTCTCGCCAGGCGTTTCCGAACAGGAAAATGACATTTTAAACCAGATGCTTTCAACTATCTGAAAAAAAACAGGAGGGACAAACCATGACGAGGAAACTTATCGCCGTTATTCTTATTGCCGCCGCCGTTGTCGTTATCGGCCTGCAATTTTTCCTGGCCTATGGGCTTACCAATTCGCTTCGCAAATGGGTGTTGCCTGTAATCAAGGAACGTTACTGCGCCGACATTTCCGTGGACAATCTCAGCGTGAATCTGCTTGGCGGATCCATGAACGTCAATGACATCAAAATAGCCAATCCATCAGGCTTCGACGAGCCGACGATGCTGTTCGTGGGACGTTGCGGATTGAAGGTAGGACTGCCGGCTCTTTTCAAATCCGGCTGCGCGGAAATCCAAAAGGCCGTCCTGAAGGACGTTGATCTGGCCGTCATCCGCAACAGCGAGGGCGCCCTCAACCTGGCCCCCATCATCAGCGCCATGCGTTCCTCGCAGGAAAACCAGGCGGAAGCTGCTCCAAGCGCCCCATCCACGCCGACTGCCGGACAAAACGGAAGAAAAACGTTGCCTAATTTTATTATCAAAAAACTGGAAATCATTTCCAGGCTGAACTACCTTGACTCGCAGATCAACCCCAGGGAGCCGTTCAAACTGGGACTCGAAGCCAACCTGCTCCTCAACAACATCGCGAATTACGGAGCCGACGATTCCCTTTCCGGCGCCATTAATCTGCACGGAAACTTGCTGGAAAACGACAAAAAGTGCGCGTTTGAATTGAACGGTCGCATTTCACCCCTGACCGATCCGCTTTCGGTTTCCTTTGACCTTGCCGGTTCGATGCAGGCCGCGGGCCTGAAAAATTTCAAGGGGCTTATCGAAAGCATAGGACTCAAAGACGGCAAAGTTTCAGCCACCGCAAATCTAGTCTGTCGAAAAGGCCAATTCGATCGGGAAAAGTCGGTCATCCGCCTGAAGTTCAGCGAAATAATTCTTGCCGAGGACAAGGCGGAAAAAATGAAGGGTATTCCGCTGCCCTCCTCCTTTGACGTGCTTGTGCCCGTATCCGGGCCTCTTTCCAACCCGCAAATCAACGTGGCCGAAGCCTTTGTGAAGACGATCACAAGCGAAGCCATGGTTGATTCCATCATAAAAGGCATAGTTGATTCCAAAAAACTCACCGGCGACAATCTGAAAGGCGGCCAAAAAGACTCCGATTCAGGATCAAGCCCGGCAAAAGAACTGGACGGCATCAAGGGAATATTCGACGGCCTCACCGGCGGCAGGGAAAAGAAATAATTTTCAACGATTAACGACATCAGGGGGGGGGATAGTTCGCCTCGGCAATGAAAACGAGCCTGTTATATCTCGCGGCGATAATTGCGGTAATCTGTCTGGCTGCCGCCAATATCATTTTCGGCAACCTCAACCAGGATGAGGGTTGGTATCTTTACGCGGCCCGCCTGATCGCATCCGGGAAAATGCCCTACCGCGACTTCGCCTTCACCCAGGGGCCGGTCATGCCATACGTCTACGCGCTTTTCCAACCGGCCTTTGATTGGGGCGGACTCATGGCCGGGCGGATTATAACCGCAATCCTGGGGGTGGCTGGCGCGGCAATGGCCGCGATTCTGGCAGGACGCCTCGTGCGTCCCGGCCTTAAAACGGCGTCCGCATTCACCTGTTTTTCCCTGCTCGCCGTAAATGTCTATCAATCCTATTTCTGCGCGGTTGTAAAGACCTATTCGCTCTCCATCGTCCTGATAGCCCTTGCATTCCTCTTGTTGCATTACGCCCTTTCCAAAAACAGCCGCATTGCAACGCTGTTTTCCGCGGCGCTGCTGGTCATGGCCGCCGCCACCCGCGCTTCGGCCGCAATCGCGCTTCCGATAGTTTTTTTGCTGCTTTTACTGGAATGCCGTAAAATTGATTTTTATGCCTGGCTTTACTTTCTGCTGGGTGGCGCAATTGCCGCGGTGCTGATCCTGGGTCCATTTCTCGCAAATTGTCCGTTCAATTTTTATTACTTCGCCGGACGCTACCACAGCCTGAGGGAAGGCGGCGGCTTTGCGGCGACATTGACATTCAAATGCGGATTTCTATCGCGAATTTTTCAAGCGTATTTTGTCTGCTTCGCCGTCTGGATTGCGGCTCTGGCAATCAAATTAGGCCTTCGTCAACCGCCGCGCGCGGAACGCGCGGCCCACCCGGACATTTCCGGCCGCGAAGATCGAGTTTCCGGCGGCGTTCCGATCTTGATGCGCGCCATCTGGCTTTCCGCCATCGGAATTTCGCTGGTCCACTTTTTCGCGCCGTTCCCATATGATGATTACGAGGTGTTCGTATATCCGCTTTTCGCGATTGCGGTTTCAGTAATGATAGTCGCCGCGTTGCCGGGTTACGCCATGAAATACCTCATGCCTGCGGTCCTTATGCTTTGCCTGATTTCATCGCTTTCCTCCCCGATCAACCAGGAATGGTTTATCGAGGGACGCGAACTGATCTGGTGGAAAACCAAGGATTCTTCCCAACTCGTCAAGCTTGGAGAGACGGCAAAAAAAATACGATCACACTGCCGCCCAGGCGACCTCTTGTTGACCCAGGACCCGTATCTTGCGGTCGAATCCGGCACGACCCTGCCGCACGGACTTGAACTCGGACAATTCGGCTACTTTCCGGATCTGACAAGGGAACAGGCGTTGAAACTGAACGTGCTGAACCGAGAGCTTATGATAGAACTGCTTGAACAATGCCCGGCAAACATGGCCGCGTTGAGCGGCTATGCCTTTGCCATGAAGTCGCCCGCCGTGTCGCCGACCTCCGCGGAAGACAGGCGCAACTTTTACTCGATCGTAAGCAACCGCTACGAATTAACCGCCACCGTGCCCGATTTCGGCCAGGCCTCGACCGAATTACACATTTACAGGAAAAAATAATTATGAAAGTCGCGCTTCTCGGATTCACGCAGTCAGGCAAAAAAACGTTTTTCTCGCTTCTCACCGGCAGGAAGGTCTCCCCCGGAGGACGAAAAGAGGATGAGGCTATCGAAGGAGTGGCCCCCATCCGCGATCCGCGGGTTGACGTGCTGGCGGGAATCTTCAAGCCGGAAAGGACCAAATACGCGGAAAACACCATTCTCCTTTGTCCGGATGTTGATTCCAAGGATGCGAAACGCCTGTGGCTCGAAACTGCGCGCAAATGCGACATGATCTGTTTCCTTGTCAGGGATTTTTCGTCGGCGGAAGTCTATCATCCCTTAGGCAGTGTTGATGCAAACCGCGACCGCAACAGCCTGGAAACCGAGATCGCCATTGCCGACCTGGAAATGATCGAGAAACGCCTGGAACGAATCTCGAAAGAAAAAAAAGCCGGCCAAAACCAGGCGCAAATCGAGGAGGAAAAAACGCTCCTTAAAATAAAGGAGAAGGTTGAAAAAGATATGCATTTACCCTCCGGCAGCCTTGACAAACAGGAACTTGACTCGGTCAGAAGCTTGAATCTGCTTACCTTAAAGCCGCTTATTTTTGCCTATAATGTGGATGAGGACAGCCTCGCCAAACAATCAAAAAAGGACGACCGCTCCCTGGTTATTTCCTGCCGTATCGAGGAGGAAATAATGGCGCTGAACAAAGAGGACAGGGAAACATACCTGAAGGATTTGGGCGTTTCCTCGTCCGGACTGGACCGCCTGAACCGGACCATTTATGATTCGTTGGGCTTAATGTCGTTTTATACCGTGGGGCCGGACGAGGTACGGGCCTGGACCATCCGCAAGGGGGCCGCCGCTCCGGAAGCGGCAGGAAAGATTCACAGCGACATCGAGCGCGGATTCATCCGGGCGGAAATAATCAAGTACGATGATCTAGTCGCCGCAGGCAGCGAGGCCGCCGTAAAGTCCCAGGGAAAAATGCAGCTTAAAGGCAAGGATTACATCATTGAAGACGGCGACATCTGCCACTTCCGATTCAACGTCTAATGTGTGAGTTCTGGTTTTCTGAATTCCTTGGCGAAGGTCCTTCCGGCCATTTCCTGCGTCGCGGCGAGACATCGCCTTTTGCGGGGAAGTTTCTACGATAACGCCAAATCCTAAACAAAACAGAATCCTCAGTCAGCGCATTATTCGACGTCTGCGGTGTTTTGAATTGGAAGGTTGGGAAAGGATCGGGCAAAGCCGCCGAAATCATTGCAAGTGTTTGGCATAATAAGGATACTCGGCATTCGAACGGCCGGATGCGATATGCTTCCAACGTTTGTACATCCACATCCATTGCTCGGGACTTTCCTCGATTTCCTTCTGAAAGACCGCGGCAATCTTCTGGGTCAGCCTTAAAACCGAACCAGGCCCGCCGGACATAGCGGAAACCGTTCTTATCAATGGCCTGGAGTAAACAATATAATGACCGTTCGGTTGCGCATGACAAAATGTCGGCGTAATGGGGATATTCAAGCGTTCCGCCAACATGGCCACGGACGCCGACATCGGAACCGGCAGACCGAAAAAATCCACAAATATGCCGCCGTCTTTCGGTTTGGTATTCTGATCAAGCAATAACGCGACAGATTTTCCATGGCGCAGAGCGTCGACAATTTTCCGCAGGGCTCCCTTCATGGCGATCATCTTGGCATTGCCGGACATCCTGAAGGCGTCAAGCAGCATGTCAACTTTCGGATTTGAAGAAGGCGCGGCAACGGCAAAATGCGGACGGCCGGACGCAATCACCGAACGTCCCATCACTTCCCAGTTGCCGAAGTGAGCGGTGACTATCAACGCCGGCGCCGGCGGAAAATAATCTGCGACCGACTGGTCAAGGCTTACATATTTTGCAACTCGTTCCAACGTGCGGCGGGCAAACCAGAAAAAGTCAATAAAAACCAGGGCCATGTTTTGAAACGCCTTGAGCGCAATGCGTTTTTTTTCGTAAGCCGACTTGCTTTCTCCGAAAGCGACATCCAAGTTCGCCATCGTAAGCCGCCTTTGACGCGGCACGCAGTAAAAACCGATTGCGCCCGCCATACGCGCCAGAGTCAGAATCAGGCGTCTCGGCAAAAACGGGACGGTGATCATGGCGAATCTGGCTAACAACATCTCCAGCTTCTTACGCATGTTTTTAATGAGTTTTGGCATAGTTGTTTTGAGTAATGCGCTTATCATATGGAATAGTCAAGACAAATTGGCAGTTTAATTGGCCTTCGGCGTCGTTTACGGTTCCGACAGCTGTTTCCCTGAAACGGGATTATCCGCATTGCCAGGCGCATACCCGCGAAGACGGGCTCATGCATTATTTCCATAATGCGCATTTTGCACGCCGATCCCATGTCTTTTTAACGATGAAGTCCCACATAAATTTCAAAACGCCAAGCTCAAAAAAAGGGGCCATTTCCCTCATGCCGGCGACACCCCGTCTCGAGGGAACAAAGCCTCTTCTAAGACTCGCGCAGAAATGACGCGCCATCTCGTCACGGATTTTTTTCTTTATATCCGGGGAAATGGACAGGTTTTGCATCAGGAACCGGTATATCCGCAGCACCTCTTCAAGATAAAGGTCGTCCGTATAATAGCGATGAGACGACGAGCCGGCGTGGACGCGCAACAAATTCAGGGGGAGCGCCTTGTAGCCGATATCCGCCGCAAGCAGCATGCGCAGATAGAGGAACCAGTCGCCGCAATACCGCATGCCATGGTCGGCAAAACCGGCCTTGATATAGCCGGCTTTTCGGAAAATGACGCCGCTGGCATTATTGATGGTGTTTCTGACGCACAGATGGCTTTCTATTTCGTTCCTGCCGCTGTTGATGTAATCGGATTTTCTTCTTCGGTCGGAAAGGCGATAATTGTCGGATATCAATCCCTGTGGGCGCCCCTGGCCGTCAATGATGCGGGCATCGCAATAGGCCAATCCGACATGCGTGTTTTTTTCCAGGATCGGAACCATTTCCTCCAGAAAATTTACGGTGGCCGCATCATCGGATTCGGCCACCCAAACAAAATCTCCGCCGGCTTGTCGCACGCCGAAATCCCACTGTTTAAACGGATTGTCCCCGTTGTGATCGTTGAGAAACACCCTGATCCCTGGGAATTTTTCCTTATAATGGCGAATCAGTTCCTGACTCCCGTCGCCCGAGCAATCGTCAAGAAGGATCAATTCATAGTCATGAAAAGTCTGGTTAAGAATGCTGTCCAGACGCTGCGCAAGGAACGGCGCATGATTGTAATTTGGAACTATGACGGAAACTTCAGGCATGGTGTTTGGAAGACAATCCCCTCCTGATTTTTCCTGACAGAGATTTCAAAAGCTTATTCGATAAGGCAGGATAGTCTTTCAGGGGGCGCCGACCGATATCCCTGAACGCTTCCCGCCCGTGGTAAAGCATTTGAGCCAGATGATACCGCAGCCCCTCCCGGTTCAAGAACAAGGCTTCGTTGAAAATGTGGAAATATTGCGTCTGGGTGCCCCCGAATCCTCTTATATGCCATTCTATCGGTTGAAGATCGGACCCGCCGAAATTGAAAACAGGCACTTTGTCCCTGAAATATCCGAGCGTATGCCATAAAATAAGGGTTTGACCTCCTGATGATCGGGTCTGCGGATCGCCGCCGATCAACAGATGGTAGGCGGATTTTTCATGGTAGACGACATAATTGACCGCGTGAATGCGGCGCTCGGCGTCAACGGCCTGAAAGATCGCCCGTTTTCCATATTGCTTCACGGCATTGTCCAGCCTCCGCAGATCGTCCAGCGAATAGGGGAATTTCCGGTTCTGTCTGGAGAATGACAGGCAACTGAAGACATAAACCGAGGAAATATCGTCGCCTTCCTCCACCGTGAGCTTGTTTCTTAAGGCTATTTTAATTCCCTGGCTGATATTGGCCCGCATGTCTGGAAGGGGCTGGCGATAATCCAGGAGATAGGTATAGCGGGTTGTCTGCTTATACCCCCGCCACCGGAAGGGAAGCCAGTCCTTGAAATTGTGATGCATGCACATCTGAACGACCTGGTTGATGTCCACCTGATCAAGCAGGGCGTTCAACCATCTGCGTTCTTTTGACAGCCGTTCCCGGGGAGATTCATCATCCGTTTTCCCGTAAAGAACACCCGTAGTGCGCGTAAGATAGGGTTCGTTTATTCTTCCTGTCCCATAAAACGGCAAAATGATACCTGCCACGATCCGGTTGTTTTCACGTACCACGAGGATCCTGAAATCATCCTTCGTAACGGCCTGCAACCACCAGGAATAGCAGAACACATCGCCCTGGGGAGACTCGGCGACAAACCGATCCCATTGTTCATATTCCGTTGCCGTCAGGAAATGTGCTTTTGTTGGTTCCATTCTTTATCGGCCTTTGTCGAACCGGTCTATTTTCCGCGAGTATTTCCTTCGATAGAGAGACCTCTTCACGCGTGACAAAACCTTTCTTACTCTGCTTTGCCCCCAAACCGAGGCCGCATCACCCCCGAAACATTCATAACAAACAAAATCAGCCAACCAAGCAAAATATGCAGGCCTGTTTTTCAACATTTTCAAAAGCATCTGCCGGCCTTTGCCTTTCATCCGCAGGGAATAGGCAATCTGAGCCAGCCGCCGGAAATGGACGCAGCCCAGTTCCGGATAGCGCGCAATGAAATCGGCATTTTCCATCAAAATCCTTTCGTGAAGTTCCAGTCGGAGCTTATCTTTGTCTCGATGGGTGAGTTGTCCGCCTTCATGGTGATGAATCTTGACCAGCACTTCAGGAATGGTTGCGAAATCGAATCGCCTGACCAATCTGAACAAATGCTCCGTATCTTCACAGACCTGAAAACTCTCGTTGTAACCGCCTATGATATCGAGGCATTCCCTTCGCATTGTCAAACCAAAACCATTGCCGATGGTTGTCGCGGCAATGTACGCCTCTTCCCTGCGCTTGAACCCGGCCGGCCAAACCCTTTCGTACCACAGGGTTTCCTTTTCCGGCGTATCCTTCACGCGCCGAATCCCGGCCCATGCAAAACCGATACGGGCAGGCGCCGCCTGAAAAAAACGATGCATTTTTTCTAGAAAAGCCGGGCAGTATTCATCATCATCGTCCAATATGGAAATCAGGGAGCCACGCGAGGCATTTATCCCGGTATTGTATGCGGCGGCCGCCCCCCTGTGTTGCGCATGTTGCAACAGGCCGAGCCGTCGGTCTTCGAACTGCCGCACAATTTGGGCGGTTTCCGCATCAACCGCGTCGTCCACGACCAGGCACTCAAAGTCCCGGAATGTCTGATTGACAACGCTGCGAATCGCCCGTGCAAGAAGGTGAGGTCTTTTATAGGTGGGTATGATTATGGAAAAAACGGGAGGGGGCATGTTTTCACTCACCTATATCGAGGAACAAAATATCGAACCATTCGCTTGAATGCGCTTATGAGGCCGCGCCTTGATTTTGGATTAACTGGCACCGATAATGTTTCTGGCCACATTTTTCGTATAAGCATCTTAAAAAGTTGATAATCCGGCGCGGCGCGCATATGCCGGGGAGAAGCCAGCAGGGTTTCTATCAGCAGACGACAGTCGAATGGACTAAATTCCTCTACGGCAATATCCTGTTCGGCGGGATATTGCGCGCCCCAATTTCCAAGCCGTTGCTCCCAATATAACAGGTCCAATATGTTGAAGCTATCGAGCAACTCCCGATTAAAACTCTTTTCCCATTCTTGAATTTCCCGCAACACAAACGATGGCAAGCTCTTATAATTGAGCAGCCGGGCAAGGTCTTCCGCCGGGATGTCCTTGGTCTCTGTTTTTAAACTCGTGTCAAAGAAATTGCGGCAAATTTCACCCCCGTTGCCGTTGATGTTCATTCGCTTCTCGCCGGTCACATATTTATTGTATATCGTGCGCGTCTTCGGCAAAACACGGGCCCCGGTCACATTCCGCGAAAGCATGGAAACGAACCATCCCGGCAGGTCGTCGCGGGAATCTCTTACGGCAAACTTTATATTGAGTTTTCCGGCCAGCCGTTCCGGAATGCACACATCGGGATGATCGGGCGGAAGGACTCCCATCCGGTCGATATAGTACTCCATTTTCGAGGAAACATCCCTGGAGGCGGCAAGCAATATGCGGCTGTCCCATCCTGCGGTGAGAGCCAGAATGGCATTGTGACGCCCGGCGATTGCCGCCATGATGCCTTGCAAAATCGAGGCGGCTGTTTCAATTATTTCAGATATCTCTTTCCGCGGAATATTCCGCGTCGGATAAAAACGCACCTGCTTGCATTGACAAACATTCAAATAATGGTTGGGCAGCAGATGAAAACAATCCTTGTAGATAGTCCGCATCCCGACCCAGGCCGACTCATTCCGCGCCAGTTCAGGATTTACCAGAAAGTTCCAAAGAGCGCTGTCCGCGCTCAGGGACAAATCAACCTTTGTTCCGATCAACTCAGGCTGCGAAGCGCACCAGACATGCATGCCGTCCGAATGATAGAACACCTGGCGGAAAGCGCATGGATCGCTGAATAAACAGCAACCGCCCGCATCCTGATAAATGATGATCCATCTTCCCGCCAAGGATACGGTGGCATCAATGAACGAATTAAAATCCGAGGAGCCGCCAATCAGCGAGTCAAGTATCTCCGGCTCGAAACGTTGCGGGTAACGTGGGTCAATCGCATGCCCTATAAGCGTCGCCGTCACATAATGGCGGGATACGGTCGTAAACGGCAAGTCACGATGCGCGGACAGGTGGAAGCCCCGGGGGAGTTCGACGGAGCGCCAGTGCCGATTGGGCAAATATCGTTCAGGCCCAATCAGGAATTGACGTCGGAATAACAGGCGTTGAAACGTCTCGTCAGTTGTCGTTTCCGCCCCTTCAAAATCGGTCATGTCGTTTTACCCGGTTTTAATGCCGCGAAATGAGTGCCAAACCTGTTTCAGCCATTGAACGGCAAGCGGTTCATTTTCCCATGCCTCTTTCAGTTTCAGCATGAGTTCGTATGCTTCAGGGCATGTCTTGAACAATTGCTCGTGCCGCCGGAAAATGGTCAGCCGCGCATTCATAATTCTTCTACGATTCATTTTTCTTCTTCCGGAACGGCACGCCTGAAATTTTTCGTATGTCCTGTAAAATACCAGATCTTCAGGTATCTTGCAAACCCCTCTTCCCAACTCGATGATGGAAAGCCAGAAATCATAGTCTTCAGGACCGTAGATCAGTTCATCGGAATAACCGCCCGCCGACTTCCAGTCCTCCTTCCTGAAAAAGGCCGTTGAATGAATGACATTGTCTTTCAGCATGGCGGCAAGGGAATAGTCAGGCAACTCGAATCTTCCCGAGCGGGCGCCGAAAAATTGGACCTCGCTGTGCACGATGCCGATATCCGGACGGGCATTCAGAATGGCGAATGCCTTTTCAAGCAGGGACGGAGCGATTTTGTCATCGGCGTCGAGATTAAGAATAAGCCGGGCCCTGGCCGCCTCGACGGCCGTGTTGCGGGCCGCCGGCGCCCCGCGATGGCGCGTATGGATGACGGTGGCCTTTTCATCCTGCAGACCATCCAGTATCGCCCGGGTGTCGTCCGTGGATCCATCGTTGACAATGATGACTTCATAATCCGGAAAAGTCTGCGCATGGACCGACGCCAACATCTCCCGCACATGGCGGCCATGATTAAAACAGGGGCAAACAACGGATATGGCAGGATTTATGGACATAGGTCGTTCCGATTCGCTATTCATCATGGGTAGTCCACCCGGGGGTGAGATAGAGCAATCCTCCGTGTCGCTTCAGTTCCCGGTTGACGGCGCTTTTGTTGACCATCCTGAATGCGATGCACGATTCGATGACATCGTAAGCGTCGTATTGATAGTGGAATATTTCACTGAGCAACTCGACGTCAATGCGGTATTGGCCCGGACAGAGCCTCAAATCCGCCAGAGCGAGCGACACATGCCGCGGCCCGGAAACATCCCGCAGGGAAAAGCCGGAATCGCTGTCATACATGGCGCAGACGCAGGCGCCGTCGGACTCGAAGATAGTGACGATTATTTTCACTTTTTTGAAGGCCGCCGAGGGCTCGATGAACAAGTGAATATGCAGGTCATCGCCAATGGCATAGACGCCCGTCATTTCGCCATGCTGGTTTCGCAATTCGATACGCCTGAGACCCACCTTCTGCGAGCCCCTGCGATGCGCAAAGCTTGCCGATTCGGCAAAACCCTGTTCGTTTGACACATTGGCCGAACGATAGGCGTCAACCACCGCGTCAGGGGCGCCGATCATTTTTACCCTGCCCTTGCCGATCCATATGCAGTGCGTGCAGAGCTGCCGCACGGCCGCCATATTGTGACTCACAAACAGGATGGTCCTTCCCTGTCGGGAAACTTCATTCATTTTCCCCAGGGACTTGTTTTGAAAATCGGCGTCCCCCACGGATAAAACCTCATCAACCAATAAAATTTCCGGATCGAGATGCGCCGCAACGGAAAAGGCCAGCCGCGCCCACATCCCGGAGGAATAATATTTGACCGGCGTATCCAGAAACGCCTCGATCTCGGAAAAATCCACGATCTGATCGAATCTATTCAGAATTTCGCGCCTGGAGAGCCCCAGGATGGCGCCGTTGAGGAAAATATTTTCTCTCCCCGTCAATTCCGGATGAAAGCCCGTGCCCACTTCGAGCAGGCTGGCCACCCTGCCTCGCACCAAGATACTCCCTCTGGACGGCGGCGTGATTCTGGCGATTATTTTAAGAAGTGTCGTTTTGCCGGCTCCGTTTTCCCCGATAATTCCCCATTTTTCCCCCGGAAGGATGTTGCAGGAAATGTCGTCGAGCGCCCGGAATTCCCGCATGCCGTTACGCCCCCTGAAACAGGCGGCAAGGCTGTCACGCAGCGTCCGATAACGCGGCCGGTTCTTATGAATGACATATTTCTTGGTGATGGCTTTTATTTCAAGGATCGGCTTCATAGGATATCCGCGCAATCAATTTCATTCCTGTTGAATACGACCAGCCCGACAATAAGCAGCAGAAAGGACGAAGCCGATCCCATGGCGGTTAATTGCCAATTGATCGTTTCAATGGAAATAGCAACCCTGGCAAGGTGGATGGCGGCGGCCATCGGGTTCAGCGAGAGAAGAAGCGTGAGGGATTCGGATTTGACGACCGAGAGGGGGAATATAATGGGCGTGGCAAAAAAAAGGAGCTGTAAAAGAAAGGGAATGGCATGCCGCACGTCCCGATAACGGATGTTCACCGCCGCGAAAAACAGTCCGCATCCCAGCGTCGAAACAAGGATTATCAGCAGGCTGAGGGCGTAAAAAATCGAAAAGGTCGGAACGCTTACCCTGACGCCATAAAAAACAAGCAGCGCCAGATAGACAAACAGGGCGATGAAAAAATCGAGCAGGGAAACCAGAATGGCTGCTGTCGGGACAATGATGCGCGGGAAATAGACCTTTTTAATCAGATTGGCCTGATCAATCATGCTGTTGCTCGCACTGCCGACGCCTGAAGCGAACAATCCCCAAAGGATCAACCCGGAATAGACAAAGACCGGATAGGGAACGCCCGTATTGACGCGAATGGCCCATTTCCAGAACAGACTGAACAGAATCATCAACGCCAGGGGCTGCAGAATCGCCCAGCCGATGCCTATCAGCGTCTGCTTGTATTTAACCTTGACGTCGCGCCAGGCCAGAAACCAGAAAAGGTCCCGATACAGCCACCATTCACGGACATGGAAGCGATGCCGGTCGGTATATCTTATCTCATATTCAGTCATGGTCAAAATGCCCGTCCCCATTCATTGAGGGATGGCCGGTTTTGCCGGTGATTTTTGTTGAAAAAATCTTTTTTCCACATATGAATCCCCATCAAGAATTCCGGTCATTCTAAGCTTCAAACGAAGCATTACAAATGGTAACAGGCATATTTTTTTTATTTTTCTCAATATGGGATACCTGCACCCCAGAAAATCTCTTATTCTTCTCGCCTTGCGGACATATAAGCGCCTGTCCGAACCGGGAGCATAGACGGCGCTGGCAAAACGGGGACCGTTGTGAATGACGATGGGAGGGGTTAGGACGCGTAACTTCAGGCCGATTGCCGGGGCGTGGCCTATCAGGTAATCCATCGGAAATCTCAACGGACAGGCGTATTGCAGCAGTTTGCGCGCCGCGGATTGCTTGATGATATAGGCGTATGTTCCATGTGGACACTCAACGGGCTTTGCGATGCGGTAACTGGCAAAAAAAGGCTCTTTTTTAGAGGAACATGCAGCCCCCCTGGCGGAATCCCGATATTGGCCGGAGTGTCCAAGCAATAATAATTCATAATCGGATATTCCAAGCCGCGCGTTTCTTAACACCCCCCCAAAATCCTTTTCAAAACCGCAATCATCTTCAAGAATGCAGGCCCATTCCATATCCTCTGCGATCATCCTTCTGTATATCCCGAGATGACTCAGCAGGCAGCCGATTTCCCCCTTCCGCAGCTGCCTTTGATTGAAGGAAGGCCAAGCCGGGAAAGCATCCACCCCGTGCGTTTTGATCTCGTCATCGGACAATTCCTGCCCGTCAATCGCATCAACAAATTCGCAAGCGACGTTTAAGTCTTCCAATTGCCTTGTGATATACGCCTTGCGATCCGCGGACCTTTTCAAATTAATGACAAATATCCTCATGGCAACACGCCCGATAACAGGTGTGTCGATCAGTCGCCCCCCCCTCAACTACCTGAAAATCATGGTGCCTATTCTCATGAAGCTGAACACCTATTCTCATTCAAAGTGAACGGTATTCGGAGAGGTAGCGACGCTGTTTTTTTATTTCATACCAGTTGAGTTGATGGAACTCAAGATTTCCTTTTATTTTTCTTGTCGGAGTCATCGGGAACTGAGCCGGATCAGTGGTTGCTTTAACGCGCTCATAGCTGCGCGCATAGGCCGCCACGCGGACACCATTATGCAGAAGTTCCACCGCCCGGGCTGTCAACCGCACGTCCACTGTGGCATGTACCAACCGGTACGGCACATGGAAAGTGAAGATGAAATCAAACTTCGTATTTCAGCACGGTTGCCGAACAGCCCACGGCTATAACCTGGCAGAACCTATTGAATTAAAATGATTTGTAAATGTGGCAGTGGAAGGGGATTTAGGGCTATTCCGGCGGAGCAGGTTGCCCTGCGGCTTGGCAACAGGGTTCTTCACTCAAGGCGACTTTTTTTGAAACAAATGGGAAATCAGGAGTTATCAGAGATAATGAGTCGGATGACCGCTGTATTTCCTTGATTCTAGCGAAGCGGGGAGAGAATCAGGGGAAGGTCAGTGAAGCAGAACAAAGTTCGCTTCACCGCCACACAGTGAACTTTGTTCTACTGTGTGGCTCCGCGAGCAGGGCTCGAACCTGCAACCTAGTGGTTAACAGCCACCCGCTCTACCATTGAGCTATCGCGGAATGAGAAAGCAGTTGTAATGGATAACATTTCACGCGCCCCAGTCAAGCCTTAAATCGAATGCTTACAAAAAAAAATCGGTTGACCGGCGGGACTCGTCTTCCTATTATTTCCGGCAAATACCCGAAGGAGGAAATTTTTGTCAATCATAGCCGCCTTTTTGCTGCTGTTCCTGGTGATGGATCCCGTGGGCAATATCCCCTTTTTCATCACCGCCCTGAAAAATACCGAGCGCGAGCGCTGGCGCAGGATAATCATCCGGGAACATTTCATCGCCCTGACGGTACTCATTGTCTTTCTGTTCGGCGGACAATATATGCTCTCCTTTTTCCAAATCCAGGAGCCGGCCCTGAGCATTGCCGGCGGAATTATTTTGTTTCTCATAGCCCTCAATATGATCTTCAAGCCGCAATCCGACGTTTTCAACGAAAAAATCGAGGACGAACCCCTGGTCGTCCCACTGGCCGTCCCCTACCTTGCCGGACCTTCAACCATAGCAACCCTGCTGCTCATGGTCACGCGCGAACCCGCCCGCAGGACGGAATGGCTGCTCGCCCTGACGGCCGCGTGCCTTGCATCGCTGGCAGTCCTCCTGCTGGCCGGCCTCCTGAACCGTCTCCTTGGCAAAAGAGTTTTGAACGCCCTTGAAAATCTGATGGGCATGTTTCTGACCGTCATTGCCGTGCAGATGTTCATGACCGGCATGCTGAAAATCATGCAGCTTCGCACTTGAGGTATAAATCATGGCCGGCGAATACATTTTTACCCTGGAACGAGTCACAAAACGATATAACCAGTCCACGGTGCTTGACGATATCACCCTGGCCTTTTTCTTCGGCGCCAAGATCGGCGTGATCGGCGCGAACGGCTCCGGCAAATCCACTTTGTTGAAAGTCATGGCCGGCCTTGACACTGACGTGATGGGCGAAGCGCGCGTGGCGAAAAACATCAGGCTCGGCCACCTGCCACAGGAACCGCACCTGGATCCCGCTAAAAACGTGGCTGATATAGTCGCCGAAGGCGTCGCCTCCGAACGTAAAATCCTCCAACGTTACGACGAAGTCTGCGACCTCCTGGGCGCAAAGCCTTCCGGGGCCGAGGCTGAAAAACTGAACGACGAACTTGGAAAAATCCAGGACCTGATCGACCGGCACGACCTCTGGGAACTGGACCATAACGTGGAACTGGCCATGGACGCCCTGCGCCTGCCTCCGGGAGACGCTCCGGTCAAGACATTGTCCGGCGGCGAAAAACGCCGCGTGGCCCTGTGCCGACTGCTGATCTCAAACCCGGATGCGCTCCTTCTGGATGAACCCACGAACCACCTTGACGCGGAATCCGTGGCCTGGCTGGAGGCCTATCTGCAAAAATTCAAGGGCACGGTCGTGGTGGTCACGCACGACCGTTATTTCCTTAACAATGTGACGGCCTGGATACTGGAAATGGACGGCGGCCATGCCTATCCCTACAAGGGCAATTATGAGCAGTGGCTGGAACAGAAACAGGCCCTGCTGGAACGTGAAAGCAAACAGGCGGCCTCGCGGCGCAAATTGCTGGAACAGGAACTGGACTGGGTGCGCCTGAATCCATCCGGCCGAAGGGCAAAGGGCAAGGCCCGCCTGCGGCGTTACGAGGAACTGGCCGCCCAAGAGGTTGACACGCGCGAGGATTCCCTGGAAATACAAATCCCGCCCGGCCCGCGCCTGGGCGACGTGGTCGTGCGCGCCGAACAGCTTTGCAAGGCGTTCGGAGACCGCCTGCTCATGGATAACGTGAATTTCGACCTGCCGCGCGGAGGCATCGTCGGAGTCATCGGCGGCAACGGCGCCGGCAAAACCACGCTGTTCCGCATGATCCTCGGCCAGGAACCGGTCACTTCCGGCAGGTTGATTCTTGGAAAATCCGTGACGCCGGCCTACGTTGACCAAAGCCGCGACGCCCTGGATCCGAACCGCACGATTTATGAGGAAATAACCGGCGGCCAGGAATTCCTGGACCTGGGCGGACGGCAAATGAACGGCCGCGCCTACTGCGGCAGGTTCAATTTCAAGGGCGGCGACCAGCAGAAACTCGTGGGACGCCTCTCGGGCGGAGAACGCAACCGCGTGCATCTGGCAAAACTCCTGCGCGGAGGGGGCAATCTTCTCCTCTTGGACGAGCCCACCAACGACCTGGACGTGAATACGTTGCGCGCGCTGGAGGAAGCCCTGGCAAACTTCGGAGGATGCGCCGTGGTGGTCAGCCATGATCGCTGGTTCCTGGACCGCGTGGCCACCCATATCCTGGCCTTTGAGGGCGACAGCCGGGTGACATGGTTCGAAGGCAACTACGACGCCTACCATGAACATCGCCGCAACCTGCTGGGCGAAGCCGCCGACCGTCCCACACGCGTAAAATTCCGCCCGGTGGCGCACAAATAAGCGGCCTCTTTCCGGCGAAAAGTTCCGTTCCCGGATTTTTTTATATACAAGCGGAAATTTCTATATGCCTTGGAAATTGTGTTGTCCGAATCGTTCTGTTAAAAATAGCGCCATAAAGGAACTTCTCATGGAACCAGTTAAACGACAAATGCGCCCAAGCAGAGTGCTGAAAAAACTGCGCGCCGGTAAAATCGTATCCTGTTTCAAACTGAACCTGGATTCGTCACGCGCGGCCGAAATAGCCGCCCTGGCCGATTTCGACTGCCTGTGGACCTGCATGGAACATGTTCCCAACGATTATGCCCTGATCGAACGCCAGATCAATGCCGCAAAAACCTGCAATGTTGACGTCATGGTGCGCGTGGCGCGCGGAAGCTACAGCGATTACATCCGCCCGCTGGAACTCGACGCCGCCGGCATCATGGTGCCGCACATCATGAGCGCCGAGGATGCCAGGCGCGTGGCAAACATGACCCGTTTCCATCCGCTCGGCCGCAGACCGGTTGACGGCGGCAATGCCGACGGACAATACTGCAATATTGATTTTTGCGATTACCTTAAACAGGCGAATGAACAGCGGTTTGTCATCGTTCAGATTGAAGACCCGGAACCGCTCGCCGAACTGGAGGAGATTGCCGCGGTAAAAGGCATTGACATGCTTTTTTTCGGTCCCGGCGATTTCAGCCACGGCATCGGAGCGCCCGGGAAATGGGACGACCCCCGCATTGCAGACGCCAGGAAACGGGTGGCGGAGGCCGCCCGCAAACACGGCAAATTCGCCGGGACGGTCGGCAGCCCGGACAACATGAAAGAACTGATCGCCCTCGGCTATCAATTCATCAATTTGGGCGCCGACGTCATTGCCATTGCCAACAATTGCAGGTCCATCATGGAATCATTTTCAGGCATCACGCCCCAGGATCAACCTGATTCAATATACGGAAAAAAACGGTGAGAAACGCGCCTGCCGCTTCCCTTTTCGACGAATACCGTCTTTCCCGGCTCATGCTGGGCACGGTGCAATTCGGACAAGCCTACGGTATTGCCAACAAAACCGGACGCCCCTCCTTCAAAAACGTGCTGGGCATACTGGAATGCGCGCTGGCCAACGGCGTCAACTGCCTCGATACCGCCCATGCCTACGGCGACAGCGAGGAGGTGCTGGGCAAGGCCATGCAGGAACTGAAAATCGGTGACAAAATGATTGTGGTCACAAAAGTGCCCATTCTGCCGAACAATCTTTCCCTGGCGGAAGCCGACCGTATGGTCGAACAATTAGTCAGATCTTCATTGAAACGCCTGCGCCTGGATTTTCTGCCGATCTGCCTTTTCCACAGCGAGAAAGACGCCGTTTATGCCGAAGCGCTTCTGAAAATGAAGGAAAAAGGCGTGATAAAACATGCCGGCATTTCCGCAGATTCGCCCGAAGGCGCCAGGCGGGCAGTTAAAGCCGGATACTTCGAGGCCATGCAACTGCCCACCAGCATCCTTGACCAGCGTTATATCAGGGAGGGCATAATGAAGGACGCGGCGCAAAAAGAAATGGGACTGTTTATCAGGAGCGTCTATTTGCAGGGACTCCTTTTTCTGGCTGACAATGAAATACCGCCGGCATTGTCCGAAGTTATCGCGGTGCGCCGCCGTTTGCAGGAAATCGCGAGGAAATCCGGCATGGATCTTGCCGCCCTGGCAGTGAGGTTTGTCATGAGCATGAAGGAAGTCAACTGCCTTGTCATGGGACTGGAAACCATTGGCCAGTTGCAGGACAACCTGAAAACACTTGCCCAGGGCCCGTTAAACGCGGAACTTCTGGAAGAAATCCGGCAGGCCGTCCCCAAATTGCCGGAACATGTCCTGCGCCCCAGCCTCTGGCCGAAATCCGCCTGACACGTACTGCTGCTCACACAAGCACAAAAAAATGTGGACAAGCGCGCGCTTTGCATTATTATATCCGCCTTCACTCAATGAAAGACAACACCAACAAATTAATGATCGGACTGCCCAAGGGCAGCCTGCAGGAGGCCACCTTCTACATGATGAAGAAGGCCGGCTTCAACATTTCGGTCGGATCGCGCTCCTATGTGCCCACAATTGACGATCCGGAAATGGAAGCGCGCCTGATCCGGGCGCAGGAAATCAGCCGCTACGTGGAACACGGCATGCTCGATTGCGGACTGACCGGTTACGACTGGATAATCGAAAACGGGTCGGACGTGGTTGAAGTCTGCGACCTGCTCTACGCCAAACAGGGACTGCGAAAAGTGCGCTGGGTGGTAGCCGTGCCTAACAACTCTGGCATCAAAACCATGAAAGACCTCAACGGCAAGACAATCGCCACCGAGGCGGTCGGCCTGACGAAGAAATTTCTCAAAGACAACAAAATCAACGCCACGGTCGAGTTTTCCTGGGGCGCCACCGAGGTTAAGGCGCCTGACCTTTGCGATGCGATCGTGGAACTTACCGAGACCGGCTCCTCGCTGCGCGCCAACAACCTGCGCATCGTCGGCACGGTCTTGGAATCGAACACGAAATTGATCGCCAACAAGGCGGCCTGGAAGAACAAATGGAAGCAGGAAAAGATCAACCAGGTGGCCATGCTGCTGAACGGCGCCCTGCTGGCGGAAACGCGCGTCCTGCTTAAAATGAACGTGGAACGCAAGAAACTCTCCGAAATAATCGCGATACTCCCCTCTCTCAACGCGCCCACCATCAACAACCTGAGTTCCGAGAATTGGACCGCGGTGGAATCGGTGGTCCAGGAAAACATCGTCCGTGAAATCATACCCAAGCTGAAAGCGGCCGGGGCGGAAGGCATCATAGAAATTCCCTTGAACAAGATCATTCCATAACAGGAGAAAACACAATGGGTTCACTGAAAAAGTGGCGCAGAAAAAAAATGGCGAAGCACAAGAGACGCAAACGCCGGAAGGGCGATCGCCACAAGAACATAAATAAGTAATGTCTGCCTTGCGCAATCTTGCCCTGACACTGGCGGCCGTTTTGACTTTGTTCACCGGCTGCCGGAGTGTGCCGCATTCCGGACATTCGGAGTTCCAGCCGGATCAGCATTATGACGACATGGGCTTAAGCCCACGGAACGCCCTCATGGCCGAGGCCCTGGCCAACTACGGCATGGGCGTTCTGCGCGAAGGCCAGCACGATCCGGGCGCGGTGTCCAATTATTTGCGCGCCATCGAACTGGAACCGGATTTAAACGCCATCTACCTGCGTGTGGCCGTTGAACACATCCGGCACGGCAACAGAAAACTGGCCGTCTCCATAATGGAAGACGCCTGCCGTTCCAATCCGAAATCGGCGGAAGCGCGCCTGCTGCTCTCCCAGGTGCACCAAATCCTGAACCAGCAGGATGAAGCCCGCAAGGCTGCCGGGGAGGCCATCTCCCTCGCGCCGAAGAATTACAAATGCTACATCCAGCTCGCCTCGGTCTGCATCTCGATGCGCGATGAAAAAAACGCCGAGGAAGTTTTGCGCCAGGCCGCCGGCAAGGCGGACGAAAAACTTCCGGTGCTGCGCATGCTCGGAGACCTGTACGCACAGCGCATCCGCTCCGTAAGCCCGCCTTCATCCGACATTAAAAACGCAATTTATTATTACGAAAAGGCAGCCGCCTATCCCTCCGACGATCTCTCCATTGTTTACCTGCAAAGACTCGGGGATCTTTATCTCATTGACCGCCGCTCCGACAAGGCGCTCTCCTGTTTCAAGGAAATCACCGTCCATGATCCGGACAATGTCCAGGCCCAGCAAAAACTGGCCCTCTGCTACATTGCCCTGGGAAAAAGGGAAAAGGCGCTGGCGGCGTTGAAAAGCATGGCGGGGCGCGAGCCGCAGAACCCGGATTTATATTATTATCTGGGAGAACTGTACGATTCTCTGGGCGACACCGAACAGGCCATTGAAAGTTACAAAACCGCCCGCGATTTCGAACCCACCAATCCGAAGTCATATATCAAAATGGCCATCATTCAACTGAGGGACAATCCGCAGAAGGCAAAGGAGACCCTGCAGACCGGCCTGAAACGCATGCCGAAGGAACGCCTTTTTATTGAAATTCTTGCTCAGATTTACCTGCGCAACAGCCAATACCATGAAGCCCTGGCCTTGTTCGAGCAAATGCTGGCCACGCTTCCGCCAAATGACGCTATTTTCAAGGATCCGCGTTTCTTCATTCATTACGGTGTGGCGGCGCAGGAATGTCTCATGCCGGACAAGGCCGCCATGCTCTACGAAAGGGCCCTTGAAATAGATCCTCATTCCCTTGAGGCGCGTATGCGCCTGGCCATGCTGGCCCTGTGGCTGGATGACCCCGACGAGGCCGTCGGCCTCGTGGAAGACGCGGTGATCGAGAATCCCCTGGACGCCGCCTCCTGGTTTTTCTACGCCCTCATCTGCAGCCGCGCCGGAGAATATCAAAATGCGATTTTCGCCTTTGCCCGGACCGAAGAACTGGCGAAACGGCTCTCCGACAAGGGAACTACCGCCCTGGACACCTCCTTCTATTTCAACTATGGATCGGCCTGCGAACGCAACGGAAATTACGGCAAGGCCGAGGAATTACTGCAAAAGGCCATCCTCCTTGACCCGGAAAACAGCGAGGCCTTCAATTATCTGGCTTACATGTGGGCCGAAAGAGGAATCAAACTGGACAGGGCGCTCATGTACATTTCCCAGGCCCTTGACATCGAACCGGATAACGGCGCATACCTGGACACACTCGGCTGGATTTTATTCAAGCAGAAAAAATACCGCGAGGCGCTTTCAAACATTCAAAACGCCATTGTCCTTATGCCGGATGATCCGACCATCCTCGACCATTTCGGCGATATCCTGTTCAAGGTGGGCAAAAAGGATGAAGCCGTCGCCGTCTGGAAGGAAAGTTTTATGAACGACGGCGCAAATGCTACGCTTGAACGGAAACTGCGCGAACAGGGCGTTGACACCGATGCCCTGCGCCGCACCCCGAAGCCCGCCTTGGAATCTCCGCCTTGGAACGAATAACGTCAGCGGAATCCTATCTTGAGGTTCGGATTTACGTCAACACTCCAGGCTTCATCGCCCTTGATTCCCTGCCCGGCTCCGGCCAGCCCGGCCACCATGGCGGCATTATCCAGGCAATACTGCGGCTCGGCAAAAAGAACCCTTAGTCCGGACAATTTGCCCAGTTTCGCCGCCTGTTCCCTCAGCCGCCTGTTTATTGAAACTCCGCCTGAGAGCACCACGCATCCCGCCCCGACTCGTTGCGCGGCGGCAACCAGGCGTTTGCACAACGGATCCACGATCGCCTGCTGGTAACTGGCCGCGATGTCCGCCGGAGAATATCCGGCCGCCTTTGAATCATCTTTCAAAAAATACAGCAGCGCGGTTTTCAGTCCGCTGAAGCTGAAACATAAATCTCTGCTTAATCCGAAGGTATCTGCCGACACTCTGCCGCGCGGGAATGTTATGGCGGACGCATTGCCGTTCCCGGCCAGCCTGTCTATTTCCGGACCGCCCGGATAGCCGAGCCCGAGCAATTTCGCCCCCTTGTCGAAACTTTCCCCGGCGGCATCGTCCACCGTGGTTCCCAACAGACGGTATTTTCCAAGCCCCTCAACCATGACAAGGCAGGTGTGACCTCCGGAAACGACCAGCCCGACAAACGGACAAACGCCGGAAGGATCCGGAGTGCTTTTTGACAAAAAAGGCGCGTAGAGATGAGCTTCAAGATGATTAACGGCTATAAACGGCTTGGCAAGCCGCAAAGCCAGCGCCCGACCGGTCGTAAGACCTATCAGGAGAGAACTGGCCAAACCAGGCCCGTAAGTCGCGGCTATCGCATCAATCCCGTTCCATCCAACTCCTGACTTTGAAACCGCCTGCTCGACAATCTCAGGCAAATATACCAGATGATTGCGGGAGGCAACTTCCGGCACAACGCCGCCGTATGGCGCATGAAATTCGGTTTGAGTGAAAACCACGCTGGCAAGCACCTGCCTGCCGTCCCTTACAACCGCCGCAGCCGTTTCATCACATGAGGTTTCGATGCCGAGGACGTTCATTTCGGAGCGTCAACCCTGGCATGTGATTCAAAACTTTGTATGCCGCGCAAGACGTCAAGCGCGCGTTCGAGCTGGATATCCGCCGCATCAGCCAGGTCAAGTTTGAGATCATCCTCGCCGGCATCCCCCAATTCGCTGCGAGAACGCTTGATTAAGACCTTTTGCCACTGTTCCATGGACATGGGAACATAGATGTCAGGCTCAATACCCTTTTCATGTATCATGCGGCCGTTCGGGGTGTAATATTTGGCAGTGGTCAGCCTGATGGCGGAACCGTCTTCGAGAGGAAGCACGCTCTGGACAGACCCCTTGCCGAAGGTCTTTTCACCGACCAGGACGGCGCGTTTATAATCCTGCAAAGCTCCCGCCAGGATTTCCGAGGCGCTCGCGCTGCCGCCGTTGACCAGTATGACCATCGGAAAATCGGTATAATGATAACGCCCCTTTGAGGCATATTCGGTCTGCAACCCCACGCCGGCCCGTCCCTTTGTGGAAACTATTTTTTCTCCGCCCTTCAGAAACTTCTGCGTGATCTCGACCGCCGAACTGAGCAGGCCGCCCGGATTATTACGCAAATCAAGCACCAGGGCTTTCATGCCGTCCGCCCTCAACTTTTCCAGCGCCTTCTGGAGCGCCTCGGCGGTCGGCTCGTTGAATTGAACTATGCGCACGTAACCGATTTTGCCGGGATACATGGTCGCGCCCTTGACGCTTTCCACCTTGATGACGGCGCGCGTTATTTCAAGTTCCTTTATCTCCTGAGGCTTGGAGCGCAAAATTTTTATTTTCACCTTTGTGCCCGGTTCGCCGCGCATCTTTTTTACAGCCTCCTGCAGGGAAATGTTTTCGGTCGTTTCCCCCTCTATGGCGATGATTTTATCCCCGTGCAGGACGCCGGCCTTGTAGGCCGGAGTGTCTTCCATGGGCGCTATCACGGTAAGAATACCGTCGCGCATTCCGATAACAATGCCCAAACCGCCGAATTCCCCGGCCGTGTCGCTTTTCATGTCCGTAAAGGTGTCCGGCTCCATGAACTGGCTGTGCGGATCAAGAGATTGCAGCATGCCCTTCAACGCCCCATAGATGAGGTCACGGTATTTGGTCTTGTCCTCATCCACGTAACTCTGGCGTATCTGCATGAGGACCTCGGTCAGAAGCTGCATTTTTTCAAAGGCAACTTCGCTGGTGTCCGTCTCATTGTCGTTCTGCGCGGCAATCCTGGCGCCGACCACCATGTTGACGGTCAGAACCAGAACAACAACGCTCCAGAACAAGCTTCTTTTCAAGGTTTTCAACATACCTGCAAAATACGTAAAAAAAACGACAATTCTTTGTTCCAAGAAAAAGCATTATTCTATTATTTTCTTCCGGATTCAAGCACTATTTATCCCTATATTTTCAAAAGTCCGAATTTAATGATTGCGCATTGGAACGCATGGAATAGAATAGGTCGAGTATGTATTTAGCCATTTGCAGAAATCCATTTAAAGCGACAAGGAAATTCGATATTCAGGTAGGGCCGCCGCTTGCGGCGCGCCGTCCGCGCATGGCGCTCTGACGGCCTCTGGCAAGCAGAGGCCCTACATCGGAAACGGAATATTTTTTTCTGCAAATTGCTGAATGGTTACCAAAAAAAAGAAAGGCAAAACCATGGAAGAAAAAATACGGACCAAACTTGAAGAATTACGTGAAAAACTGCAGGCAGACGGCGGCGATATGGAAATAGTCGCCATAACCGGAGAAAACGTTCAACTGCGCCTGACCGGCGCCTGCGGATGCTGTCCGCATGCCACCATGACCATCAAGCAGGGCATTGAACGCATACTGCGGGAAGAGATTGATCCCAAAATAACCGTCGAACAGGTAAAATAATGAAAGGTAAAACAATTCGCGTCGCGATAGCCGGCCAGGGACGCAGCGGTTACCATATCCACGCAAAATGCCTGGTTGACAAGCAGGATAAATATGAAATCGTCGCCGCAGCCGACCAGCTTGCCGAGCGTCGGCGCGACGCAAAAAACGAATTCGGCTCAAAAGTCTTTTCCGATTACAGCGATCTCTTGCGCGCCGGAGGCTTTGAATTGTTCGTAAACGCCCTGCCGTCGCCTTTACACGTGAAAGCAACCATCGAAGCGCTCAACGCCGGCTATCACGTGGTTTGCGAAAAACCGATGGCCGGGACGGTCGCCGAATTCGACACGATGGTTCTGACGGCCAAAAGGAACGGCAAAGTGCTGGCCCCCTTTCAAAACAACCGCTTGCAGCCATTTTTCGACAAGATGATGAAAATCGTCAAATCTGGCGCCATTGGAGAAATCATCTATGTGCGCAGCGTCTGGTCGCATTTTACCAGAAGATGGGACTGGCAAACGCTCCAGAAAAACCTGGGCGGCTGCCTGTTCAACACCGGGCCGCACGCCATTGACCAGGCACTGCTGTTTTTTCCGGAACGGATTACGCCAAAAGTCTTCTGCCGCATGGAATGCAAAAACAAACTAGGCGGGGATGCGAATGATTTCTGCGCCCTGACCCTTTACGCGAAAGGCGCGCCCACCGTGGAAATCAACGTTTCCCAGTATCTCGCCTATCCCCAGGAACAGCGCTACAACATCTCCGGAACCCTGGGCGGACTGACCGGCGGGGAGACGGAATTGCGCTGGAAATATTATGATCCCAGGAAGGTGAAAAAACAAAGGTTTTGGAAAAAATGGTCCGTTGACCGGAAATATCCGCACGAGGAACTGCCCTGGCAGGAAATGACCTGGAAAGTGGAGGAGGAAGAACTCAAGCGGTCGGTCGGCTATACCCTGAGGTCGTTTACGTCGGGGGTGCACAGGTTCTACGACAACGTCCACGGAACGCTTTGCAGAAATGAGAAACTGCTGATTACCCTCCCGCAGGTCAGGCGGCAGATAGAAGTGCTGGAAGAAGCCCACCGCCAGAACAAGCTGCCACGGCGGGATTAATAAATTTCCGTCAAATCACGGCAGGAACAAAACCCGGCGGCGCGTTTTTTAAGAAGCGCGATCAGTCCGTCGAGTTCCCTGACGGCGGGCAGGCCGCAGTTTTTGACGATGAACTGGTCAGGAATCACCGCGCCCTCGCCGAAGTGAATTTTGCCGCGCGGCATTTCATAAAACTCCCACGGATGCATGTAAAAACACAGCACCGGCGGAAGTTTTTTTGCCGCGTAAAGTTCGAGCATGTTGTCCACGTGCCTCATAAGCTCTTCCGCCCCCCCGGTGCGGAAGAGCGGCCACTGGTCGCGGTCGCGTCCGTATTTGTCCTTGGTTTTAACGGTCATGTCCGCGAAATTCGGGATTTCCAGTATCGCCATATTTCCCTCCCTGGTCCAATCCCTGCGGCTCGGATGATAGGGAAGCAGGCGTTTTCCGTAATAATAGAGCGGATACGAGGCGTCCGCCGTAAAGCCCAGATCCTCGAGCGCATTGACCATGGCCGTGCTGCCCCAGAGGCGCGGCGCGCGGAATGAAGTGATTTTTTTCCCCAGAATTTTCCGCACTACTCCGGCGGCAACCTCAATCCTGTGAAAACATTCCTCCGGCAGTACCGGCTTCAAACCGGGTATGGGAAACAATTCGTCTCCGATGGTTTCATGATAAAGAGTGTGGCAGCCCACCTCGTGTCCGGCCTGATCCGCCATTTTCACAATCCGCGGATGTTGGCGGGCCGCGTCGCCCACAAAGAAAAATGTCGCCGTTATCCCGTGTTTTCCGAGCAACTCCAGAATACGCGGCGTTCCTTTCTGCAGGCCTTCATAGAACGGGGTCCAACTGCCGATGTCGGTCTCCATGTCGAACCCGAACACAACCAAAGGTTTTTGTTTCATTTTTTTCCACTCCGGCAGTTCATGTGATTTCCACAATATTGCGGAACCTGTTTGAAAATTCCTCGACTCCGGAAGACGTGATCCGCACACCCGTTTCCCAGCGCAAGCCGTATTCCGGACGGTAAAGGAAGGTGTCCACCTGGAAGGTCATGTTTTCCCGCAGCGGATAGGTTGAGGTGGTCTCCATCCAGGGACGTTCCACCTCAATCATGCCAAGGCCGTGACACGGGCCGTAAAGCAAATACTCTCCATAACCGCGTTTCTTGACGAATTCAAAGAAATTGACGGCCACCTGTCCGGCCGGAACGCCGGCCTTCATCCATTCCATGGTCTTGAGATGCGCTTCCAATCCGAAGGCAATCAAATCGCGCATCTTGGGGTCCATTTTGCCCATGCAAACCGGCAATCCGACGCTCGGTGAATAACCGGCCAGTCTGGCGCCGATATTCAACTGCACAAGGTCGCCCTTCTCAATGACCCTGTGCGTCGGGCGGCCGATCGCATGCGCGCTGTTGACGCCGGAAAGCACGTAGGTCGGATGCGCCTCGTATTCGGCGCCATGCCGGTAAAACGCCTCCTGGGCTATGCCCACCGCCTGCAATTCCGTCATGCCCGGCCTGATGCGCTTCAAAACCTCATCGAGGCTTTTTTCGCATATTTTGAACGCGGCCCGCAAAACGTCGATTTCGCATTCCGACTTGATCATGCGCATTTCGTACATCAGGTCGTCCGCCCTGACGATTTCCAATCCCGGCAACTCCTCCTTGATCGCCAGATAAATGCAGATCGGCATGGCGGTAAAACCGGCTATGCCCAGTTTTTTAATCCCGCTGCCGTTATTGGCCGCGGCAAAGACGCTTTTAAAAGTGTCGAGCGGAATGCCCGGATAATTCGGCTCGGCAGATTCGCGATAATAAAGAATTTTTTTGATATCCGTGATCACGCTGTGGTCTCTGGCGAAAGTCTCGCTCTCAGGCCCGATTATAAGCGAGGGATCGCCTTCGGCCGGGATCAGCACGCCGGCGCTTTCAAAAATCGGCCAGTAATCGGAAAAATAACGGACGTTGGCGAACTCGGCTTCATCGCTGTGCACCAGGACGGCATCCCAGCCGCGTTCCCTGACCTTGCGCTGAGCCTCCCGCTGACGACGCTTGAATTCCTCCCGTGGTATGCTAGTATTGCTCATGTTTTCGCCTCTCTTTTATGGTTGACGACGGCATACGAAACCGTTAACATACATTAACATAACCCATGTTAATATAATTTGCAATGAAAAAAACACAAAAAAAAGCAGCCACGCTGAAAGCCATAGCCGCGGAATGCGGCGTCAGCATCATGACCGTCAGCAGGGCCTTCAAGTCCGCCCATCTGCTCGATCCCGCCACTCGCTCCGCGATACTGACCGCCGCGGCAAAAAAGGGATACCAGCCGGATGGACGCATGGGCCGCCCGCGCCTCAGGGGGAACGCCGGCCGCCGCACCGCGCAGGTCATCACCAACATGAACCTGACCGCAGGCATGTCGCTCTTCCACGCCTATCTGCTGGCCGTGATGGAAAAAGCTTTTGCCCAGCGTGAATATGACTGCCTTCTGCGAACTTACGACGGCAGTTATCCCAATTTCGTATGGCTGTGCGAGCTGCTGCGTTCCAGTCCGCCCCTCCCCACCATGATCGTGGGAGATTTTCCGCTGGAACACCTGCGGACGCTCCTTGGGCTGATACCCCGCGCATTGCTGGTAGATTTCGCCGAAAATCCGCGCCTGAGCTGCCCATACAACAGCATCGGCTTTGATAACGTCGAAGCTGCCAGAATGGCGGTGCGCCACCTGCTGGAAACAGGACGACAACGCATACTGCTCCTCAAGGGCGATCCCTCGCACTTTTTTTCCAGGGAAATCGAGCGCGGTTATCGCGAAGCTCTCGAGGTGAAAAACACCAGAACTGATCCTACCCTGATCGCCAACGCAGATTTCACTCCGGTCGGGGCCTGTCAGAAAACAAAATCTCTCATCGAAACCGGGCTTGAGTTCGACGCGGTGTTCACGAACGACGAAATGGCTTTCGGCGTCATCAAGGCCCTGCGCGAACACGGGATGCAAGTTCCACAAGACGTGGCGGTTTGCGGGTGCGACGACCTTCCCTTCGGGGCATTTCTGGAAACGCCGCTGACCACAATAAAACTGGACTACGCCGAGCTCGGAAATGCCGCCGTTGAAAGGCTTTTGACACCCTCACGGAACGACACGCCTCCCAGGCGGACCAAACTCGTCCCGAGGCTCGAAATCAGGGAAAGCACGGCAAGGCGCTAAGCGGCGGCAGGGTCTGAATCAGGCAGAGCCGCAAATCTAACAAAAAACTAGCGCGGATCGCGCGCCGTAATTTTTCCGCGCAGTTGATCCTCACGCAACGCCATAATGATCATCGCGCGCGGAACATAGCGCCTGGTCTCGGCCGGAAGATATGGGGCAACCTCACTGAAGGTTTTTGCATTGTACGTTTTCATGATGCGCCCCACCCGGCCTTCTCCGGCGTTATAAGCCGCCAGGGCCAGGGACCAGCCCCCGAACTCCTCATGCAGCAGCCGCAGATAAGCCGCGGCGGCTTTTGCGTTTTTAACCGGCATGACGCGCTCATCCTCGGGGAAAGTTTTCAACCCGAAACGCTCGGCCGTGGCCGGCATGAGCTGGAAAAGCCCCAAGGCGCCCGCCTTGCTTTCGGCATTGGGATCGAAGGCCGACTCCACCTCGGCCAGCCAGACCAGGTCGCACGGAACGCCTTCACGCTGAAAAATAGTCCGCAGAGCCGGCAGAAGAAACGTCCGCGGGGAAACGTCTTTGTCTCCGTCGATATCCGGGATTTTGAATTCCACCGTCCGCGCTGCCGTCCTGTTCCGCGACAGATCGAAAAACATGCAGTCCGGAATCATCCTGTTTCCGCATACCGAAGCCATAGGCGACGCCTCAAAACGTTTCAACGGAAACCATACGGCCGGCGCGCCGTTTTTAAAAGATGCCGTGGCGGAATGTTTTATATGTATCCCGGGAGAAAGCAAGTCCGGCAGAAACGAGGGCCGCGGAACATCTGCCAGGCAGTAAAACATAAACACGCCGGAAAGGCAGGAAAACAAAAAAATTAGACGTTTGTTGAACATAGGCGTCAGAAATGATAACGCGTGCCGACATCCACGGTAACCGCATCATAGTATTGAATCGAAGCGCCGACCGAAAGATCGTAGAACACGAAAACCTCGGCACCGCCCACCACCCCGAAGACATGCGCCTCGTGAAAATCCGTCTTCCGTCCCGCGCTTTGATAGTAATTGCCGCTCAACCACGACAATGCCGGACCTACATACAAAACAAGACTGTGCGGACATTGGCTAATATCCTGACCTCTTATCGCCAGCGTCTCATAATTAACCAGCAGGGCCGCGAAATATTCGTCCCAGTCCACCCGCGTGTCCCCGGCACCTGAATTATGCATGTCAAACTCGGCGTGAGTTTTCAAGCTCAACTGCCCGTCCAAAAATTCCGGTTCGGCAATGTGATAACGCCACCAGTTGACGTCAAAGCCGGCCGACCATTGAAACTTGACGTCATTGTAGGCCGGCATGACTTCCGTCACCTTTGCGGCGGTTCCGCCCAGAGTCGCGAAAATCGTCAGCCATTGGCAGGGATCAACGCCGATATAGCCGTCTATCGTATTGGATTTCAGGCGCATCTGCCCCTGGGAAGAGGTGTTGATGTCGCGCTGCTGGTTCTGGTAATCAATGCCCAGGGTCAGAAAGCCGAGATCCTCCTGTTCGATCAGGGAATCGCGCGTGCCCGCGCCGGACAAGGTGGCGGCTGACACGCCCCCTGAAATCGCGACCATAAATGCATACATGACGCACACTTTGAATATAGATTTCATGATTTCAAAGGAAACGTTCAACATTCAACTTCCAACGTTGAACAAAATCTAAAAGACTGCAACAGTTCCTTTCGAATTTGGACGTTGAACGTTCAGTGTTGGATGTTTCCAACACCTCCTCTCTCATCTCGCCGGTCCCCAGTTCGCCGAAACCGGCCAGTAAACGAAAAATGCCGGGCCGAAAAGGTTTTTACGCGGCACCGGGCCCCAGTATCGGCTGTCGAGACTGTTGCGCTGGTTGTCGCCGCAGGCGAAATATTCTTCCGGACCAAGCTTGACGGAATCAATTCCTCCCGTCATCAAACTACCCGACTGAATATAACCGTTATAGCCGTCAAAACAAGACTGAATTTGGTCCATCATTTTTATGCCTGTCACTTTTTTCCCGTCAACGAACAGGTTTGGCGTGGCAATGCCCAGGGTTTCGCCGGGCAGTCCGACCATGCGTTTGACATAATATTCATTCTGGCGTATCAGTTTGATGCCGTCGGTCTTGAAAACCATTATTTCGCCGCGTTGCGGCCGCCGGAAATTCCATTTGACCTTGTTGACGAAGATGTGATCGCCCGCGACCTCAACGCCCGAGGCCAGCACCTGTCCGCGAAAAACCGATTCGTTCTGTCTCACCCGCAAGCTCATGTTGGGATTTATTTTATGCGTAATGCCGGCGACGTTTATAATTGCGCCATCCCTGGTTTGCCCGATATCGGCCAGGCCAGTCGCCTGCGATTTGATTTCCACGTACCTCTGCCCGAACACGGCCAGCTTCAGGAGATTGAGCGGAAAATAATCGGCCAGCTCTTTTTTTTCCTGCGCGAGATAGTGAATTCCGGAAAGGGTCGGGAACATGGAGGAAGTTGGGATTTTAAACGGCTGCACGAAATACGTCCGGAACGCCATTGCAACCGCCAGGGCGACAATGATGACCTCGATGTTTTCCCGCAAGGCCGCGTACGGCCTGGGAGGATTGAACTTTTGCATAAACTCCGCGATCCGCCCGGAAACACGCTCGACTTCCTCCCAATTCTCCGCGCGCAACGCGTCGGAAAGGTTTTGATCGCATTCCCGCATCAGGCGCAAATCACCTTCCGGAATGATGTCCTCGCGCAGATTGCAGAGATGCCGCGCGCTCTTAAGGAGATGCTTTGTCTCGCGCCGCATACGCCGGCGTTCAAAAAACGATTTGACTGGCGAATTGTTCATTTCTATTGCCCAGATTTCAGAATCGCGATAAAGGCCTCCTGTGGCACGTTGACCTTGCCCACCTGTTTCATGCGCTTTTTACCTTCTTTCTGCCTCTCAAGCAACTTTCTTTTTCTGGTTATATCGCCGCCGTAGCATTTGGCCGTGACGTCCTTGCGCAGGGCCCGGATGGTTTCGCGGGCTATGATGGTCTTGCCGATGGCGGCCTGCACCGGAATCGCGAACAGGTGGGGAGGGATGACCTCGCTCAGGGCCGCGCACATTTGCCTTCCCCTGCTTTCCGCCTTTGAGCGATGAATCAGGCAGGAAAACGCATCCACCTGCTCGCCGTTCAACAAAATGTCCAGCTTGACCAGGTCGCCGGCAACGTATCCGCTGTGCTCGTAATCCATGGAAGCGTAGCCGTGGCTTATGCTTTTCATACAGTCGTAAAAATCAACCAGGATTTCGTTCAGTGGAAGGGTACAGGTCAGCATGACGCGGCCGGTATCCAGGGAATCGGTTTTATCCAGCGTGCCGCGGCGATCCATGATCAGCTTCATCAGGTCGCTGATCTGCTCGTTGCGGCAGATAATGAACGCCTTGATCATCGGCTCCTCTATCCGCTCGATGCGTGTCAATTCCGGCAGATGGATGGGATTATCCACGTTGATCATCGTGCCGTCCCGGAGATGGACGTGGTATACTACGGCCGGATAGGTGCTGAGTATGTTCAGGTCATATTCCCGCCGCAGCCGCTCCTGCACGATTTCCAGGTGCAACAGCCCCAGGAACCCGCAGCGGAAGCCGAACCCCAACGCCACCGAAGACTCGGCCTGATAGGTGAAGGAACTGTCGTTCAATGCCAGTCTTTCCAGGCTTGCCTTCAACTTTTCGTAATCGGCGGTGTTGATCGGATAAAGCCCGCTGAAGACCATGGGCTGGATGTTCTTGAACCCGGGCAGCGGCTGGGTCTGATGGCCGGAGTTTACGATCGTGTCGCCCACGCGAATATCGCGCGGGGTCTTCATGGTGCCGACAATATAACCGACCTGGCCGGCTTTCAGTAATTTTCCCGGAGTCATTTTCGGCGTAAAAACGCCGATTTCCTTTACTTCCGAAGATATGCCCGTGCCCATCAACTGGATACGGTCCCCGGTCTTTATTTCTCCCTCGAAAACCCGCACATAAGGCACCACGCCGCGAAACGCGTCGAAAAACGAATCGAAGATGAGCGCCTTGGCGCCCCTGGCCGGCTGAGTGACAGACGGCGGCGGTATTTTACCGACGATCAATTCCATCATTTCACGAACCCCCTGCCCTGTTTTGGCGCTTACCAGGCAGCCGTCCTCAAACCCCACTCCCAGCAATTCCTCTAGCTGCTTTTTCACTCCATCAACATTCGAGGTCGGCAGGTCTATCTTGTTGATCACCGGTATGATCTTGAGGTTGTTGTCTATAGCCAGGAAGGCGTTGGCCACGGTCTGCGCCTCCACGCCCTGGGCGGCATCAACCAGCAATATGGCGCCCTCGCAGGCCGCCATGCTCCGCGAAACCTCGTAGGTGAAATCCACGTGACCGGGAGTATCCAGCAGGTTGAATTCATACGTGTTGCCGTCAGCGGATTTGAAGCGCATGGTGACCGGATGGCACTTGATGGTGATGCCGCGCTCCCGCTCGAGGTCCATGCTGTCCAGCACCTGGTCCCTGAATTCGCGCGCCTCGATGGCGTTGGTCAGTTGCAGCATCCGGTCTGCCAGAGTTGACTTGCCGTGGTCAATGTGCGCGATGATGCAAAAATTGCGGATGTATGAAAAATAATTACTCATCAGAAAACGATCGCGGAAAAGACCGGATGTTTTGCCAGTTTTTCGCGGCCCTTGAAAAAGACCAGTTCGATCAGAAACGCGATTTCCGCTATTTTACCGCCAAGTTTTTCAACCAGGGCGGCCGTGGCCGCGGCCGTGCCGCCGGTTGCCAGCAGGTCGTCAACTATCAAAATCTTTTCACCCGGCTTCAGGGCATCGGTATGCATGCAAATCGTGGCGGAGCCGTATTCAAGGTCATACGATTCCTCAATGGTTTTATACGGCAACTTTCCCTTTTTGCGCACCGGAATGAAACCGGCCCCAAGCTTCAAGGCCACGGCCGCCCCGAATATGAAGCCGCGCGCATCCACGGCCGCCACCTTGTCTATGCCGCCCCTGGCATGGCGTTCCGATAGAATATCAATTGTGCCTTTGAAAAGTACAGGATCCGCAAGTACCGGCGTGATGTCCCTGAACATGACGCCTTTTTGCGGAAAGTCCGGAATATTGCGTATGGCAGATTTTATTTTTTCAATGTTCATGTCATAATTCCTTTCGCAGCGTTTATCATCGTAACCATTTAGCCATTTGCAGGAGCAATATTTCCACTTCCGATGTAGGGCCTCTGCTTGCCAGAGGCCGTCAGATCGCAACGCAAACAAGACGGCGCGCCGCAAGCGGCGGCCCTACATCTCTGCAAATGGCTAAATGCATACTTGCCATCCTCCTCGCCAAGAAGCGAGAAAAGATTCTTTATGCTTTTTTCAAAGGAACAAGCACTTTAAGCGCTTCGCCTGCCGCAAGCAATCCAAATATTCCGGTAATATAAGACAAACTTCCGATCGTCCTGCGCTGCCTTCCGCGCTCGCAAACGGCAGGTTCATCCCCGGCAGTTGCAGCAGAAACATTACGCGCCTCCTCCAGCGAATAAATGCAGGTTATCCCCCGCGAAATACCCTTGCGGCGCAGGCGCTTGCGCACGAACCTGGCCAGGGGACAGACGTCGGTACCGGAAATATCATCCACGCGGATCATTGAAGGATCCAGGCGCGTGGCCGCGCCCATGCTGGAGATTATGGGAATGCCGGCCGCCACGCAGGCGGCCAGCAGTTCCACTTTCGGCGTCAGGCTGTCAATGGCATCCACCACGGCGTCCAGCGGCTTTCGCAATATGGCGTCCATGTTTTTTTTGGAAACAAATTCCTGCAACGCCTCAACTTCGCAGGCCGGATTAATGTCCAGCACTCTTTGCCTGGCGACTTCGGATTTCGGCATGTTCAAGGTTGATTCAAGCGCATAGAGCTGGCGATTGATATTGCCGGGCCTGATGCAGTCGCAATCCACAAGCCGCAGATGCCCCACCCCGGCGCGCGCCAGTGCCTCGACGGCGTAAGAGCCCACCGCCCCAAGCCCGAAAACCGCCACCCGTGAGCGGCGCAATTTATCGAGCGCCTCTTTGCCGATCAATAGTTCTGTTCTGGAAAAACGATCTGTCATCATAACCAATATTAGCCACAAAAAAGCACAAAAGGCACAATTTGATTTAGATTATATTTTTGTGTTTCTTGTGCATCTTTGTGGCAAGTTAAAATACCCATGTCCTTAAACGAAAACAATCTTTCTGCGTTCTTATATGTCAATTCGGCCACTGCCTCAACAGATTTCCCGAGCAATGACGCCACGCAACGCGCCACGATTAAAAGATTTGCCGGCTCATTGAATTCGCCGGATGCGCCGACCGGCAGAATATCCGGGCTGTCGGTCTCGATCAAGAGGCGTTCCGAAGACACGACCGCCAGCGCCTTTTGGGCACGCTTACTGCCGCTGCGCGTGATCGCCCCGCTGAATGAAATGTGAAGGCCAAGGGCTTCAAATTGCGGCACAAGCTCCGCCGAGCCGGAATAGGTGTGCAAAACACCGCCATACGGCGCGCCGCCTTCCTGCCTTAAAACCTCCAACAGCCTGGCAAAAGCCTGACGGCAATGAATGGTGACCGGACGTTTCAATTCACGGGCCAGGCGTATTTGCTCCACAAAACAAAGCTCCTGCTCGGCAGCATTGGGCGGGTCAACCATTTGATCGAGTCCAATCTCCCCCACTCCGCAATCGGGCATGGAAATCAGAAAAGATTTCAAGTTGGAAAGCCAGTTCTCAGACCTGTCACTGACATACAATGGATGCAATCCGAAAGACGGAATAATTTCCTCATATTTCAAGGCGATTTCCCGTGTTCGCGGCCAGTCGTTTTCCCCGGCCCCGCAGCATGACATACGGTTGACGCCAACCGATCTTGCCCGGAAAATCACGTCGGGCAGGCAGGAAAAATATCTCTCATCCTGCAAATGACAATGGGCGTCAAAAAGTTTCATTTCTTTACCGCCGAGACGCAGAGGTCGCAGAGTTAAGATTATCTGTCTTTTCCTCGGCGTTCTCCGCGCCTCGAGCGCAGCAGGCGGTTAAATCTTGTTTCCGATTTCCAATTGCAGTATTGACATTGCGTTTGAATCGCTCCAAACCGACGCGTTCGACCGGCGTATTTGCAAAATATTTTTCAAAATTTTTCCGGTCGAGCGTCAGGCATTCTTCCATGGACGGCAATTGTTTTCCGTCTCCGCAAAACTCCCGCATAACCGGCGCCTTTGCCTGCCGGTTCCAGGGACATACGGCGGTACAGCGGTCGCAACCGAAAACGGAACGATTTATAAGCGCAGCCGTGTCCAGTGAAAAGTCTTTTTTTTGCTCGATCGTCAAATAGGAAATGCAGCGGCGCGCGTCAATCCGTTTTTCCGCCGAAATCGCGCGGTTCGGACAGGCCTCCACGCAGAGATTGCAATCGCCGCACCGGTCGGCGATCTGCGCGGATGGTTCAAGATCGAGATTGACCAGCAATTCCCCGAGAAAAAAACATGCTCCAATATCAGGACTGATGACGCCGCCCTGTTTGCCGATCCAGCCGATGCCGGCGCGCACGGCCCATTCTCGTTCCGCCAGGGGAGCGCTGTCAACGCATATCCGGCTTTCGATTTTCCCCCCGTATTCCCCCTCCAACGCAGAAGCCAGTCGGGCAAGTTTTGCTCTCAAAACATCGTGATAATCAAGGCCCAGCGCATATCTTGAAATTTCAATCCCGGCATTTTGTGAAGTCGAGGGATAGCGGGCGCCGACCACGATTACGGTCTTTGCCGAAGTCAGAAGATTGCGCGGGTCCGCGCGCAGAGCGGCGTGGCGGCGCAAGTAGTTCATTTCCGCCCCATACCCCTTATCCAGCCACTCCTGAAATATGGAAAGGGACAGACTTGTGCCGGCCGCGGCAAAGCCAATTGCGCCGAATCCGAGTTTGCCGGCCTCATTCCGGATATATTCTTCAAGTTTCACGCGCGTCATGATAACAGCGATCCGGCCGAATATCAAGGGATGTGCCGCAAAAACTGGCCTGTATTCGTGGAGCCATTTCAGACATATTTAGCATAATCATCAGGTACGCGTCTCAATAAATGATCCCGCTGAAAATCAACAACAACCTTCCCGGGCATTCTTATGGCGTAAGGATTCCTTACGCCATAATCAACCGCTGCCGATTGAGCGAACAAGGCCGGTTTCCAAGCAATTCGCAGAACTTTTCCCTCAATTCGACATATGTCTTGATTGAATTTGCCGCTTGACGGCTCCGAATTAAGTGCTATTCTTGGTCCAAAAAACAGTATCAGAAAGGGGTTGCCAATGAATATGATCGCTGCTCAAGAGGTTAAACGGCGCGGCATAACCGCCGTGGATGACTTGCTCGCGCAGGGGCCGGTCCAGATCGTGAAGAACAACCGGCCTCGTTATGTGGTCATCAGCGAAAAAGAGTACGAGACGCTCATGACTGACTTGGCGGAGGCACGTTTAACGGCATCTGAAGCGGACGTCAAGGCCGGCCGCGTTAAACGCGGTTCGTCCGCAACATTGATGACGGAATTACGCAAGGACGTCTGAGATGGCATCGAATTCTAGAGTCCGTCCATTCACGCTGGTTTGGACCGAAACCTTCCTGCGAACTGCGCGCAAGTTCCTGCGGCGGCATCGGGACCTGCAGGGATTATTCGAAGACGTTTTACGTCAGTTGGAGGCCGATCCTGCGTCCCCGCGTTTGCGTCTGCATCCATTACATGGCCGGCACCACGGCAAACACGCTGTCCGGTTAACATATGAACATCGCATTGTCCTCATCCTTCGCATGACGGCCAGGGAGATTCTCCTGCTGGATGTGGGCTCGCACGATGAAGTCTACCGAGGATAACCCTATGCCCCACGCCGAACCAGACAAACTCCGCTCCATCAAATCCCTGCCCTCCCTCATCGCCTACCTCCGCGACGAACTGGACTGACCGCTGGAGTCCCTTGAATTGGACGAATTGACCTTTGATTGGAGCGCGGATCAGTTACGCATCAGCGATTCGCAGTCATGCCGGCTTACGGACGGCGTCATCCGCCAGCTTCGTCCTCTGGCAGGCGGCCAGCCCTGGGGCATCTTTTTCGTTGAATTTGCCGATGACACTTTCCGGCGCGGGGCCATGCGCCAAATTCTGCGCGGTCTTGTCGCCAACCGCCGCCGCGATCCCGGGTTGCCGTCCTGGCAGAACAGCAATCTGCTATTCATCTGCGCCACGCGCGATTACGAACAGATCGCCTTCGCCCATTATCGGGGCGAGAAGGCCCAGAAGGCGTGTTTGGCAATGTTCGGCTGGCAGCGCGGCAGTTCATATTTGCGGACGCTCTGCGAATTCAACCTGCCCGCACTGCGCTGGCCGGAAGACGTTGCCGACACGTCGGCCTGGCTGAAACAGTGGGCTTCCGCCTTTGACAAAGAGCCGCTCACCCGCGAATTTTATCGCGAAATATCCAACTGGTACTTCTGTACCCGGGAATGTCCCGGCGTGTTTTTTCCAAAGGATGTGGAAAACGAGGAACAAAGGGCGCTTTTCCTTATTCGTTTATTGACGCGCCTTATTTTCTGCTGGTTCCTTCGCGAAAAGAAAAATCCGCAGACTGGCGCCGGCCTTATTCCGGAAGTTTTGTTTAATTCCCGGCATATCGAAGATTTCCTGAAGGATGCCTCCCCTAAATCCTGCACATATTATACTGCCATACTGCAGAATCTTTTCTTTGCCACCCTGAACACGGAAATGGATCGGCCGGGGAAAACGTCTGAACGCCGCTTTATTGATGAGGGCGACGGCCAGAGAAGCGATGAGCACATGGTCCACCAGCTCTGGCGGCATGCCCGGCAACTCAATGATCCCCTTGCCCTGGAAAAGCTGCTGCGCGGCATTCCATTCCTGAACGGCGGTCTTTTTGAATGTCTGGATGATCGTGTCGAGAAAAAGAACACGCCCTATACGATGGAAATGCGTTATGACGGCTTTGCCTCAGACCCGAAGAAACAGCCCAAACTGCCGAATTTCCTGTTTTTCGGCGCGCCGCGGGAAGCCGACCTTTCCGAGGTATACGGAGATTCTTCTCACCGCCGGGAAACAGTCAGTCCTTTGCTGGATATCCTTAACCGTTACAACTTTACGCTCATCGAAAACACACCGCTCGACCAGGAAGTTGCGCTTGACCCGGAATTACTTGGGCATGTCTTTGAGAACCTTCTGGCCGCCTACAATCCGGAAACCGGCAGCGTTGCCCGCAAGGCCACCGGCTCGTTCTATACCCCGCGCGTGGTGGTTGATTGGATGGTTGATCAGGCGCTGCTGGTGTATCTGAAGGGGGCTCTGAAAAGTAGCTCGAGCTTCCAGCTTGAGTGTGCAAACGAGCAAAGTGGCTCGAGCTTCCAGCTTGAGAATCAGCTTGAAAATCACAAGCAGGATGCTTGTGCTACGCCTTTTTTCGACCCCCGCGCGGAAGTATGTGTTTCTCAGCGCAATCTTCCTCATTGGGGCCAAAGGGGT
>Ga0074199_1000292_pt1 | contig 91813 bp, 71 predicted proteins | sample EPASupsiteSAE347_FD_64528 | JGI IMG/M metagenome (GOLD analysis project Ga0074199, IMG submission 64528) | Bioremediated contaminated groundwater from EPA Superfund site, New Mexico - Sample SAE3-47 | ecosystem: Environmental > Aquatic > Deep subsurface > Groundwater > Contaminated ...
CCAAGCTCGCAACTCGCCAAGCTTGGTGAGCCGCGAGCTTGGCGGGGACGCAACCCCGCCCTACCGTTCAAGGTGTCCCGCCTTATATGGGTAGCCGATAAATAAGGTATGGTCAGAATGTGACTTTTCCTGAAGTTGCCATTGTCCAAAGGAGAATGCACCATGGTTCGAAGGTTAGTATGCTTTTCTTTATCGATAGCTGCTCTGCTATCTTTTATGTTGATGGATTATGTTCCCTATTCTCATGCTCAGCCGCCTCTGCCTCCTCTGCCGCGAATTATTTTGCAGCCCCCGCCGCCGCCGCCCCCGCCGCCACGGCCGGAAGTCCGGGTTGCCCCTCCCGCTCGCGGACATACATGGGTTCCGGGACATTGGGGCTGGAAGCATGGTGGCTATGTGTGGGTCAAAGGCCATTGGTCCAGACCACCCCAGCCGAGGGCCGCATGGGTAAAGGGCCATTGGGCCCGGGGCGGTGCTCGCGGATGGCGATGGATCCCCGGACATTGGAGGCGTTAGATGCAGAGGAAAGGCGACCCGAAAAGGAGTCGCCTTTCTTTTTTCAAGGCTCCTGGACTATCCATTTCACGGAAATGACCACACTCCTCATCCACTGAAGACATTGCTGAATAAATTGTTGGCGCACATAAGGGCTGGGCTTTCTCCCGTGGTGCAGGGGACTTCTATTGACAGCTTCCGAGCGCATTAATATTTTTTCAACATGTTGTTTTTGCTGTGGGTCGAATCAGCGATCAGGGGAAATATGGCTTGCTCTTTCAGACCACCGCCTTTGCCTCGACCTTATACAGCGCTGCCGATTGTGATCATTTGGCGCTTTAGCAGTCTATATTCCGGAAAATGGGTGCGGCTCCAACATAGGGTTACAACCTGATGAAACATCTATCTCTGCATGCGCGGTTTTGTATCGCCCTCGCGGTTACCGCGTTCGCCGGGGTATTGGTGCTGGGAGCCTATGGGTATTTCGCCGAGCGGGAGATCGTGGAAAGCGATCTGGAGGACCCCATTCTGGCTGAAATGGTACAGTCGGCCGAACATTTCCAGGTGGTGCTGCGGGAGCAGATCGCAGACATGAAAGGAATGAGTACCGGATCCATTATTCGGAGCTTTCTCGAAGCAAGGGAGCATGGCGATGGAGACCCGGAATTTCATATGCCCGCGGCTTTTTGGAGAAGCCTTCTGCTGGACTTGTTCACTGAGAGTCTCAGGTCAAATTCGCACTATTTCAAGCTGGGATATGTCGATGACAGTGGCGATGAGATCCGCTGCCTCAGAAGAGGCGATGGCCGGATCGAGGTGGAGGTCCTCGCCGTTCGAGAAAACGTGACTGAAAATACTTATTATTTCGAATCATTCAAGCTGCCTCGGGATTCCATTTACGTGTCGGCCGTGCATCTCGATCAGGAAAACGGCCGGATCGAGATTCCCCGCAGGCAGGTGGTACGCCTTGGTATACCGGTCTTTGACACCGGAGGCCAGAGGTGTGGCATTATCACTTCATCCATAGATGCAACACTTATGTTCCACCAGGAGATACTTCTCCGTAGATACAAAGGCAGTGTGGCCTTCATCATAGACCAGGACGGATTCTATGTTCATCACACCGACGTTGGCAAGGAATACGGCGACCCGGGGAACCTGAACACGGGTGAAAGCCTCAACCGTGATTTTCCAAGTATTGCACTGCAGGTCATGCAAAGAATGCGCGTGGCAAATTCCGCCGATACCGGCTCATGCGGGGCGGAGCACGTGTACTCGGACAAAGGCGACGTGCTCTTCTTTCATCCTGTAATTTCTCCCGGTGAACCGTGCCGCTATTGGGTGGTCGGGCGCCTTTTCCCCGGGGAGTTTCTGTCGGCGCCTTTACGGCAATGGACAAAGGCGAGTGCGGTTGCCGCGCTCCTGGCCGCTTTTCTGGCCGTACTCTTTTCCCTGCCCGTCGCGGCACGGCTCACCCGGCCCCTGAGGGAGCTGGCCGGGGCGGCTCGAGCCATACGGGACGGTGACTTTGCCCAACGCGTGAAAGTGACCTCCAGCGACGAAGTCGGCGTCCTGGCCGGTGCCTTCAACGATATGGCCCTGGGGCTGCGCGAGAGCGAACGGCGTTTTCGGGATCTTTTCGAAAATACACCGATACCCATCCGGGTGGAGGATTTCTCGCAGGTAAAGGCATACCTCGATCAGTTGAAGGATGAATTCGAGGGAGGTCTCGAAGGCTACCTCGAAAGACATCCCGAGACCCTGTCCACCTGTGCCGGCCTCGTGAAAGTCCTCGACGTCAACCTGGCCACCCTGGCCTTGTATCGAGCCGCTGACAAGCGGGAGCTGATGAAAGACATCGAGAGGACCTTTGTTTCCGAGTCCTACGAGGCTTTCGGGCGGCAGTTGGCTGCCGTATGGAACGGCGAGCGCCGGATCGAGCTGGATACCGCCTTGAAGACGCTGAGTGGTGAGAAGCGCGAAGTGTCGATCCTATGGCAGGTGGCTCCCGGCTGCGAGGTTACCTTCTCGAGGATACTCGTCACCTTTCTCGATATTACGGAACGAAAGAAGACGGATCGTCTCCTGGCGGAACAGAGGCGGATGATGCAAAGACGCCAGCAGGAGCTCACCGCTCTTCACTCTATCGGGACAGCGGTTACCTCGACCCTGGATCTGAAGGAGATCCTCGACACGATAGTGTCCAACGTCGCTCACCTGGCAGGCCAAAAGATTCAAGGTGACGACTATTTCGAGAAATATTCGACCCATTCCGTTGCCGGCACGGTCTCCGGGAAAGGCGAGCTACTGGTGACCGCCCTGCTCATAAATCCCGCCACGGGTGAACTGGAAGCCTGCGTGGCAAGCGCCGGCGGCGGCGACAAATGCGGCCTCTACCTTCCGGAACAAGACCGAAAGAACGGCCCGGCTGCCTGGGTGGCCATGAACAAAGAGCCGCTCATGATTGCCGATATCCGCCAGGACGGCAGGTTTGCTTTTGAAGATGCCGCTTTTGCCGCTAAAATCATTTCATACCTGGGGCTTCCCATTGTCTCCCGAGGCAAAGTGATCGGCGTGCTCAATCTGACTTCCAGTGTTCGCTGCGAGCTCACCAAGGAAGATATCGGCTTCCTTCAAACGCTTTGCAGCAGCAGCGGGGCCGTGATCGAAAATGCCATGATCTATCGCGAAATCCAGCAGCGGGCCGAATCCCTGGCGGGAGAAATCGCCGTCCAGAAGCAATACGCGGAAAACGTAATAAATACCATTACGGACGGGGTTTACACCATGGATACCGACATGCGTATCGTTTCATGGAACCATAAAGCTGAGGCCATTATCGGTTTTACCGCCAGGGAGGTAATTGGAAGGAAGGGCTGCGAGGTCCTGAAGCTCGTCGATGGGAGCGGAAGTCCGCTTTGCATCCCTGAAAAATCTCCCGCCGAGCTTGTAAGAGAAACCGGCAAGCCCGTGTCCGTCGAAGAAGTCTTTGTGCTGAGCAAAGACGGACGCCGTGTCACTCTGGCCGCAAGCACGGCACCGCTCTTTGACGAGAAGAATAGATTGACCGGCGTGGTGGAGGTGTTCCGTGACGTCTCACGGGAGCACGAGCTCCTCGAGGGCATTCAGCGGGCGAAGGAAGCCGCGGAAGCGGCCAGCCGCGCCAAGAGTACTTTTCTTGCGAACATGTCCCATGAAATCCGTACGCCCATGAATGCGATTCTTGGCTTCTCGCAGCTCCTTCAACGAGACCCTCGGCTCAGTGCGGCCCAACGGGAGCACGTGGATACGATCAACCGAAACGGCGAACATCTTCTGGCACTCATAAACGATGTGCTAGAGATGTCCAAAATCGAGGCCGGCCGTTCGACTTTGCACCCCGTGGCCTTCGACTTGCGGACATTGATCCGGGATATCGAGACCATGTTCCGTTTGCGAACGGATGCCAGGGGAGTGAGCCTTATCGTGGACATAGCCCCCGACGTACCTCGCTACGCCGTGATGGATGAAGGGAAGCTGCGCCAGATTCTCATAAATTTGCTGGGCAATGCCGTCAAGTTCACTGAACAGGGCTGGATAGCACTGCGAGTGCGCTGTAGCTCGGAGAGCGAAAAGCTCATGCGGCTGATTGCCGAAGTCGAGGATACTGGGCCGGGCATCGACGAAGCCGATGCAGCCAGGCTTTTCCGGCATTTCGAACAGGCCGGGGCCGGTGTGCGCTCGGGCGGCGGCACGGGACTGGGGCTCGTGATCAGCCGTGGCTTCAGCCGGCTCATGGGCGGTGATATCCGTATCGAGAGCAGTCCGGGCAAAGGCAGTATCTTTCACCTCGAGGTTCAGATGACCAGGGGCGAAGGCGATACCGTACCGGCGAAAAAGGTCAAACAGCGTGTCGTGGGTCTCAGGAACAGTGAAAGAGCCTTGCGCGTGCTCATCGTGGATGACAAAGAGGACAACCGGGCAATACTCAAAGGCCTGCTCGCTCCCTTGGGCTTCGAAGCCAGGGAAGCGGCCAACGGGCGCGAGGCGATAGCCGAAGCGGAGAAGTGGGAGCCGGATGTGATCTTTATGGATATCCGGATGCCCGTCATGGACGGCTTCGAGGCCACCAGGCATATCAAGGGCACGCAGAAAGGCCGGGATACGCCTATCATAGCCGTAACGGCCAGTACTTTCGAGGACGGCCGCAAGCAGGCGCTCGACGCCGGGATAGACGGGTACGTGCGCAAGCCGTTCAAGGAAGATGAGCTCTTCGAAGCCCTTCGATCCTCTTTGAAGGTGGAATACGTCTACGAAGAGCGGGCACCCGCGGTCAATGAGGAGGAAACGCCGGCCGGGGCGGCGGTAAATCCCGGTCTTTTGGCGAACCTTCCCCGGTCGTTGCTCAGAGACCTGCATGGTGCAACCAGAAGAGGAGATCTCGACGAGCTCATGGAGCTGATCGAAGAGGCTGCCGGGCGGTCTCGACAGGCTGCTGATTACCTGCGCCGGCTTGCCGCCGATTTCGAATACGACACCTTGCTGAAAATTACGGAAGGAACGGAAGGATAGGTCATGGATAACACGTCGACGTACATGGGCCCGGCAGATATTCTCGTGGTTGATGACACTCCTGCAAACCTGAGATTGCTGGGTGGAATGCTCAAGGAGCAGGGCTACAAGCCCCGGCTGGTGCCCAGCGGCAAGCTGGCCATCCAGGCTGCCGAAGACGTTACGCCCGATTTGATCCTTCTGGACATAATGATGCCCGAAATGGACGGCTACGAGGTGTGCCGCCGACTCAAAGAGAACGAGAGGCTCAGGAAGGTCCCCGTTATCTTCATCAGTGCCCTCAACGAAACCACGGACAAGGTGAAAGCCTTTTCCATGGGCGGCTTCGATTATGTGACCAAGCCGTTCCATTTCGAGGAGGTGCAAGCCCGCGTGGATACACATTTGAAATTGCATCGACTGCAGCTCGAGCTCGAAGAGCACAATCAACACCTCGAAGAGCTTGTCCGGCAGCAGGTGAAGGAAATATCCGACTCTCAGATGGCCGCCATTTTCGCACTGGCGAAGCTCGCGGAATCACGGGACGACGATACGGGCAAACACCTCGAGCGCGTGCAGGTATTTTGCAAAATGCTCGCCACCGGCTTGAGGGAGAGCTCTCCCTACGCCTCTGAAATCGACGATGCCTTCATCCAGAACATCTACTACGCCAGTCCGCTGCACGATATCGGAAAGGTGGGAATTCGAGACAATATTCTCCTCAAACCGGCCAAGCTGACCCCCGAAGAATTCGAGATCATGAAAACGCACGCAATCATGGGTGCTCAGACCCTCGAGGCCGTTCGAACGCGGTACCCCCGGAATGCTTTCGTGAACATGGGTATCGCCATAGCCCACTATCATCACGAGAAGTGGAATGGAAGCGGCTACCCCGAGGGGCTTGTCGGAGCCGGCACCCCGCTGTGCGCCCGCATCATGGCCGTTGCCGATGTTTATGACGCTCTGCGATCCAGGCGTCATTACAAACCGGCGTTTCCTCACGAGCAGAGCCGGCAGATCATAATGCAGGACAGCGGGAGTCATTTCGATCCGCATATCGTTCGGGTATTCGACATACTGCATGAGGAATTCAGTAAAGTCAGGGACGGGATGGAAGGGTAGGTGAACATTTCACCGCAGAGACGCAAAGAGCGCAGAGAAAACGCAGAGGAATTTTATAAGAATTTCAACAATTCCATGCGTCCTCTGTGTCTCTTCGGTGAACACAAGAGCGTGCATTATGACCGTTCTAAAGTATAGGTAGCCCGATTCCCTCTATGCCGAAGATCTGCACTCGCCGGTATCGCTCGCTTCCATTCCGACTTCGGATGCCTGTCTCTTTTGAACCCCATCTTTTCTTAGCCCCGCACCTCCTGTCTCTTGTGCGATGACAACCCGGTCACGCCCCTCGGCCTTCGCGGTGTAAAGCGCCGCATCCGCGGCTTGCAGGACGGTATATATCGTCGAGCCATGCCTGGGATAGGCCGCTATGCCTATCGAAATCGAGATTGCGCCCAGCGACATTCGGTCATGTTGAGTATTTATGTGCTTGACTCCTTCCCTCAAGTCTTCGGCGCGTTGATGAAGAGCCTCGAGATCCGCGTCGGGCAGAATAATGGCGAATTCCTCTCCGCCATAGCGACAGGCGATGTCGCTGCCCCGAACGTTCTTATGCATGAATCCTCCCAGTTCACGCAGGAGACTGTCACCCGCCTGATGGCCGAAGGTATCGTTGAACCGTTTGAAATGGTCGATATCGATCATCATGATTCCAAGTGGCGCTTTGCTGCGGGCAGCTCGGTACTCCTCCCTTTCGAGGGATTCATCCAGGTACCGTCGGTTGAAAAGCCCCGTGATGGGATCACGAATGGAGAGGTTCCGCAGACTCTCGCGCAGCTTCAGGTTCACTATTGCCAGTCCGGCTTGTTCCGCGACGCTTACGGCAATACGCTTCTTTGCCCGAAGGCGCTCCTCGTCATCTCCCACTGCCTCATCCCTTGCGATTTCCAGGTGGAGAACCCCCAGCATTTCCCCTTGAGCGGTCATGGGAACGCATAGATAGGCCTGCACCTCGTCGCTCACCTGTACGTGCCCGCAGAGCAAATCGATACTGGTTTGCGAGGTCAGATGCACCCGCCCATCTCGAAGAGCCCAGCATTCGTTCGGGGAGATGACTTTGGCTTCGGGTGGCCTTCTTCCCCAGACGGCAGCGGCATCGAGGAAATTTCTCGAGTTGTTGAATATGAAGAGCGCACCGGAGTCCGCTGTCAGCAACCGCGAGATTGAACGAGAAACAACGGTGTAGGCCTCTTCGGCCGTATGACAGGCCTGCAGGAACTCTCCCATCTTGCTGAGAAGAGCGGTCTGGCGGCCGATTTCTTCCAGCTCCCGAGCGCGTATGGTCAACTGCTCGTTTGTTTCCTTCAGCTCGACCGTCCTCCTCACAACCTCTTCTTCAATTTCCTCTTTGGCCGAACGAAGGGCTGCCTCGGTACGTTTCTTTTCTGTGAGCTCGAGCTGCAGCCGTTCGTTGGCGACGCTCAGCTCGTTTGTTCTCGCCTCCACCACTGATTCCAGTTGATCTTTGGATCTCTGGAGCGTTTCCTCTACCGTCCTCCGGGCTCTTATCTGGAGGAGCAAGGGGCGAAAAATAAAGAAATACAATGTCGGACTGACCATGATAATCAACGACGAGGAATCGATCATCGCTTCGATTGCTTCCGAGGAAATCAGCGGCCGCATGAAGTCGATAAGGAACATGATGAAAGTTTCGGAAACAAAAATCGACAGAGCGATAATCCCGACCAGACCATAAGGAGATTCATAGATCTTTCGTGCGGCTGGGTTATCGGTGTTTTCCATTCGTGACTGGTTGGCAGGGGCAGTGAGACCCACAAAACGTTCCTCTCTGTTGCCCAGAGCTTCGCTAGTTTGCTCGTGCATGAAAATCTCCTCCAGGAGCAGCTCGTCTACATGGAAAGACTTCGAGCTCTGCTCGAATGGGCCAGAACCGGTCTCGGGCTGGAGGTGACAGTAAGGGCGCGGGCATTCGTTGGTTGCAGGTGCTCCGAACCTTTCGCCTCTCCCTTTGCCCCTACAAAACTGACCATGCTCCAGACGAGCTCCTTCATTTGTTCTGCCTGGGCATTCAACTCCTCGGAAGCCGAGGCCGATTCCTCTGCATTGGCTGAGCTCTGTTGGGTTATCTTGTCTATATCGATTACGGCCCGGTTTATCTGTTCAATGCCTTGAGCCTGTTCGGCTGAGGCGGCAGCCATCTCTCCAACGAGCTCCCCTGCCTTCGAGATCGTTTCAGCCACCTTGTTGAATGCGCCGCTTGTCCGTTCGGCAAGGGACGATCCTTCTTCGACCTTCTTCACCGTCCCATCGATGAGAGCCGCGGTGCTCCTTGCAGCCTCAGCCGCTTTCCGCGCAAGACCTCTCACCTCCTCGGCGACAACCGCGAAACCTGCACCGCTCTCTCCCGCCCTGGCTGCTTCAATGGAAGCGTTGAGCGCGAGCAGATTGGTCTGAAAGGCAATCTCGTCTATGTTCTTCACTATGATGCGAGTTGCGGCGCTTGCCTCTGAAATCTCTTTCATGGAACCGCTCAAAGTCGATATCATCTCATGGGTACAGCCGGCGAGCTGTGTGGATTCGAGCACCAGTTGGCTGGCCTGAGCGGCATTGTTGGCATTTTGCCTGGTCATGGAAGCGATTTCTTCCAGAGTCGTCGAGCTTTCCTCGACGGCCGCAGCCTGCTGTGAGGAGCTTTCAGCAAGCTGCCCGCTTACAGCCGACACCTGTTGGGACGCCAGCGATACCTGGGCGGCTCCGATACTGAGCCCTTCGACGACCCGGTTCAGGATCTTTGTAATAGAATGGATGATTGCCCAGCCGATAGCCACGCTGCATGCCAGGACAATCACACTGGCCATTATGAGCGAGAGCCGCATGAGGCCGCTCAGATGAGCAACCTCGTGGATGGAATGGCTCAGCTTCCCTTTTTCCTTTTCGAGAAAAGGATCGATCCGGGCTGCAAGCTTTTCGGCAGCCTGATCGAAGGCTCCCATTTTCTTGTTTCCCTCTGCCGCACCACCTTCGATATAGGCCCGGGCCATAGCCCGTCCTGCTTCGTAGTATTCCTCGAAGGCCTTTTCGAGACGATCCAGCTCCAGCAAGCTTTCTTTGCTGCCTGCCGCTGAATACCGGCTGCGGAACTTTTCGATACTTTTTCTGAAGGATTCTCTGCTCGCCCGTGCCTCCTCGAAGCCATCATCGAGTCCGTCCCGGCCCCTCGTTGCCGAGATATCCGTCAGCCATTGCTGAACCTCCACCACATCCATCCTCATTTGATGGGCCGCCTCTGCAAACGGCGCGCTCTCTTTCTCGATTCGATTGACGTTTTCAGCCACTTCGGTGCTCATTCGGAAAATGCCTATGCCTATGCAGATCGTTATTACGAGAGGCAGACCGAACCCCATAGCAATTAGCGTGTTCAATCTCTCATGAGCGATCATTCGTCATCTCCTCTTGCCGACTTTGAACCTGGCATTACTCGATCTTCCAATACCTGAAACCAGCAAGACCCTGATCTAAAATCAAGGATAAGGAAACTTCCAGGATAATGAAATACCGCAAATCCCGTATATTCGAGCGCTATTCGCAGTACGGCCCGGTGCAGATGCAGATGCACCTGCCGCCGCCGCCGACAGCCTCCGGTTTGAGGTGAAACCGGGTCTGAGTGATGAAGTGATGGTCATCTATCATTAACTGTCCGATCTCGGACGGACGGAGCTGCATAGGCATATGCTTGCAGGGCTCTCTACGGAATGAGCTTTTACTTTCAAACTTCATGATAATAAATTACTTTGATAAGCTCAAAGTACGAGCGCATTCGAAACTTGAGATCGGACCGATATGACCGCTACGCTTCGCATAAAGATCCTGATAGGATATGGACTGACCTTGGCTCTCACGATGGTTGTTCTTGTACAGGCCTTTGTGAATCTGTTCGATCTGGGCCGGGCGAGCGACGCCATCCTTCGAGAAAACTACAAGAGTATCCTGGCGGCCGAGAACATGATCGGCTCCATCGAGCGGCAGGACAGCGCGGTACTGCTGGTGATGCTGGGTTACCAGGACGAGGGGCTGAGCCGGCTGCGGGAATACGAAGCCCAGTTCCTGCAGTGGCTCGGGAGGGCAAGGGACAACATTACCATCGCGGGAGAAGACAGAATCGTAGGGAGCATCGACACCGGCTACAGCTCCTATCTGACCGATATCTCCAAGCTCGTACTGCAACATCAAAACGACCATCAAAAAGCGGTTGGCTTCTACCACGAAACGGTGTTCCCGTCCTTTAAGGCCGTCCGGGATGCATGCGGGGAGCTGCGTGAAATCAATGAAAAGACGATGCTGCAAGCCAGTGACCGGGCACAATTCATAGCGCACCGGGCCATTTGGTCTCTTACAGTGATAGGCATTGTCGCCGTTGGAATGGGGCTGGGATTCAGCCTGTTTCTTTCCGCCCGCATCACCAGGCCTCTTCGCCGGATCATGGAAGCTGCCCAAAGGGTCGCCGGAAGAAACTACGACGTCGAGATCACCACGGATTCCTCGGATGAGCTCGGGCTGCTGGTGGAGGAATTCAATGCGATGGTCAGGAAGCTCAAGGCCTTTCACAACCTTGACATCAAGCAGGTTGTGGCCGAGAAGCAAAAGAGCGAGGCAATCATCCGGAGCATCGACGACGGAATCATCGTTGTCGATGCCGAGCTCAAGGTCACCGATTTGAACCCGATGGCAGAGCGAGCCCTTCGGAGGGAACCGGGGGATGCCCAGGGGAGACATTTCCTGGAAGTGGTCAAAAGTGAGGAGCTGTTCCGCTACGTGAAGGAATCGATCGAGTCCGGCCATCCCCCTGCAATCGAGGAAGGAAAAGACGTCCTTGCCCTGGAAAAAGACCGGGAGCAGATCTACTTCCAGTTTTCGGTCACTCCCGTACAAGCGGGAGCCGGGTCCAGGCCGGGAGTGGTTCTGGTCTTGCGTGACGTGACCAAGCTGAGAGAGCTGGATCGTATAAAGAGCGAGTTCATCACGACGGCTTCCCATGAGCTCAGGACACCTCTTACGAGCATCGGCATGAGTGTCGGTATGCTGGTCGAGACTGCAATGGCGAAGCTCGATGAAAGGGAGCGTGAGCTTCTCTCCACCGCCCAGGAGGAGGTGCAAAGGCTCAAGGCCATGGTGAACGACCTGCTGGATCTTTCCCGGATCGAGGCCGGTAAGATCGACATTGAATCTGAACGTACACCGGTTATTCTTCTTTTTGAAAAGGCCGTGGCGGTTTTGAAAGCCCAAGTGGAGCGAAAATCGGTCGGGCTCGCCTTCGAAATCAGAGAAGGGCTGCCCGAGATAAAGGTAGACGCCAACAAGATAACATGGGTATTGACCAACCTTATTTCCAATGCTCTGCGTTACACGGCGCCCGGTGGGCACATTCGCCTCTTTGCCGAGCGAATCGGACCGCATGCTCACCTTTCCGTAAGCGATGACGGGGCCGGCATTCCCTACGAATATCAATCCAGAATCTTCAATAAGTTCGTACGGGTTGAAAGCGACGAATCCGCCGGGGGCAGCGGGCTGGGCCTCGCTATCTGCAAGGAGATTATCCGCGCCCACGGCGGGACAATTTGGGTGGACTCCGTGCCGGGCCAAGGCAGCACCTTCACTTTCACTCTCCCCGTGGCTGAGTAGATGTGAGGTTCAGGCTCCGGATCTCACAGCTTTGTGCTTCGAGCTATTGATCGTATCTGTTCCGGACAGTGCAGAGGGATTATGACAGGACGCCAACTCAGTATTCTTGTTGTGGACGATGAGCCCAACATTAGGAAGACCATAGCTTTTTGCCTCGAAAGAGAAGGCCACCGGGTCGTCTCCGTGTCCAACGTACGGGATGCGAAGGGCGAAGGATCGAGAAGGTTCTTCGATCTGGCCTTCGTCGACCTGCGGCTGGGAACCGAAACAGGGCTCGACCTGATCCCCGGGCTCCTGTCCTTGTGCCCCTGGATCAGAATCGTCATGATCACTGCCTTCGCTTCCATAGAGAACGCTGTTGAAGCCATGAAGCGAGGAGCCTGGGACTACCTCCCGAAGCCTTTCACCCCCGATCAGGTAAGGCTGTTCACGAAGAAGCTGTCTGAAGTCCGGGCTTTGGAACAACAGGTGGCCACTCTGCGAGAGGTGCTGGGGAATGTGCATCCGGAGGCGGATCTCATCAGTGAAAGCCCTGCCATGCAAAAGACCATTTCCCTTGCAAAGCAGGTGGCGGAAAGCGATGCTACGATCCTTCTTTTGGGAGAAAGCGGCACTGGAAAGAGCGTATTCGCAAGGGCCGTTCACGCCTGGGGCAACCGCTCTTCGGGGGCCTTCTCGACCGTATCCTGTCCCTCGCTGTCATCGGAGCTCCTCGAGAGCGAGCTCTTTGGGCACGCCAGAGGAGCATTCACTGGCGCGGTGCGCGATGCCGCGGGGCGCGTTGCCCTGTGCGAGGGAGGAACGATTTTTCTGGACGAGATCGCCGACCTGCCACTGTCGCTGCAGCCAAAGCTCCTGCGCTTCCTGCAGGAACGGGAGTATGAACGGGTGGGTGACCCGAGGACCAGGCATGCGGACGTCCGCGTTATTGCCGCAACCAACCGGAATCTCGAAGGGGAAGTAAAAGAAGGACGTTTTCGTGAAGACCTGTTCTACCGCCTCAATGTGATCAGAATCGAGATTCCCCCTCTGAGAGAGAGGCCCGAGGATATCCTCCCGCTGGCTGAGCGTCTGCTGGGATTTTTCTGCAAAAAGAACCACAAGGCTATTTTGAGCTTTTCAGAAGAAGCACTGCAAGCCTTGCGGAGCCATACCTGGCCGGGAAACGTCCGGGAGCTTCGCAATGCCATTGAGCGCGCGGCCATTCTGTGCCGGGGAGATCGAATCGAAGTCGGTCATTTACCCGGCACGTCCGGCACACCCGACACACCCGGCACCAGACCGTCATCCCTGTCTCTGGGAGATCCCGTTCCTCTGGAGACGATCGAAGAGGAGCACATCCGAAGGATTCTCGCTTCGTCAAAATCACTCGATGAAGCAGCCAGGATACTAGGTATAGATCAGGCAACCCTCTGGCGGAGGCGGAAGAAGTATGGCATTTGAATCCTATCCCATTTGAATCCCACCTTGGGTGCTTTACTTATAAGGAAAAAAAGATGAAAGCACAAAAAACTTCACAATTATATGACCAAAAACAGTCGGTAGAGTTTTATGAAGCTAGGTATGAACAAGGCTACATGGAAGAATGGGATATTGAAAAGAAAAGAAAGCTATTTGAAGTAATTAAAAACCTTCAACTTCAGCCTGAAGGTGAAGCATTGGATTTTGGGTGTGGCAATGGAGTTCTTACGGAAATCATTCGTCAAGCACTTCCTTCCTGGAAAATATACGGTACAGATATAAGCAAACAAGCAATTGTTAATGCAAGGATGCGTTATCCAAACTGTACATTTTTTGAAATAACTAACCAGAATTTTACACAAAAAAAGTTTGATTTCGTTTTCACAAACCATGTTTTTGAACATGTATTCAACTTAAGTGATGTATTCAATGATATGAATGAATATCTAAAGCCAAAGTCTTCTATGCTTCACTTTTTACCTTGTGGAAATCAAGGAAGCTATGAATATAATATTTGCCTATTGCGCAAAGACGGAATTAATACTGAGCTTGAAAACAGATTTTTTTTCGAAGACGAAGGTCATGTTCGGAGATTAACAACAGATGAATTCTGTAGACTATGCCAAACTAAGGGTTTTGAATTACAAAAAGAATTTTATTCTAATCAACACTATGGTGCAATTAATTGGATTACGTCTAGTCCTAAGGTTGTACTGGCGTTTTATGATACTTCTCAAGCTATAAATAAAGAAGCTAGATGGAAATTAAAGAAAGTAAGAATGTACTTAACCTTTATAACTGCACTTCGTCTGCCTGCAGTGATTGTTACAAAGATGTCACAAAGAAAGAATAAGCAACTTAAGGACTTTATATTGTTGTTGATGGGATATCTTCTTTTTATATTTTCAAGTCCAATTGATAAGTACTGGAAAAGAAAAGCCAGAGAAGAATGGGATACAAAGAAATCCAACCGTAATGGTAGCGAAATGTGTTTATATTTCAAGAGAAGTTGAAGAAGAAGGCTGAGTGGATAACGGGGGGATTTTCTCCCACAGCCCTCAAAGCTAATGATCATTTGACTCACCATCGGTTGATCGCATGTTTCGCCGCCTCTCTGCTAAATGGCATATCAACAGCAATTCCCGGCGGGGGTCTGAACCGTTGATCCCTGCGGGGTGAGGGTACAGTTTTTCGTAAACGTTCCAGATTCCCCGAAGGGCAGAGGTGTGTCATTCTTTTGCCTCACGGGTTGCCTCATGGTATTAAATCGCTTATAATTCATCATATTAGGTGGATTAGAATAATTTGTGAGGAGAATGCCATGAGAGCAGGCAAAAGAGTTTCCAGGGTCAAGGTTCGTAAACATCTGAATGCGGATGCGATGATCCTCTCCATTCGTAGAGAACTGGAAAAGATACCTGATCCTCGAAAGTCAGGCTCAAAAATCCGCCTTGTGGACATTCTGATGTCCGGCTTTGCTCTCTTCAATCTCAAAGACCCATCGCTGCTTGCCTTCGACGAGAGACGAGAAGAAGGCAACCCCAACCTCAAAACCCTCTATGGGATACAGAGGACTCCCAGCGACACCTGGATGCGTGAAGTTCTGGACCGTATCCCTTACGATCATCTGCGCTCACCCTTTCGAGTACTCTTCCAGCACTCGAGATTGCCAATCCCATCTATCGGGAAGTCATCCCAACGGTTTTGGCCGGGACAACTACCGCATCGCTGCCGATGATTCAAACGAAATGGATGAATTCCGACGGCAGTCTTGATGTCAACCGGCTGCTGGAAGCCTTCCTGGCCTTCTGGAAACAGCACGGGCAGCCATTGCTCGGCAGCGCTCCCTACCATGAAATTGCTCCCCATCTGGTCATGATGGCCTTTCTCCATCGTGTAGTGAACGGCGGGGGAACGCTTGAGCGCGAGTATGCTATTGGTACTGGACGCATGGACCTTTGCCTGCACTACGGGAATGTCACGCTGGCTATAGAATTGAAGGTTTGGCGTGAGGGCGAGGCCGATCCGCTCAAGGAAGGACTGACTCAGATCGATGGGTATCTCGACGGGCTCGAGCTCAACACCGGATGGCTCGTGATTTTTGACCGGCGAAATAACCAGCCGCCCATAAGTCAGCGTACAGTAACCGAAACGGTCCTCGCCCCATCCGGAAGGGAGGTGACGGTAATCCGCGCGTGATACGTGCTCATCTTGGACTGTTCTTCCGGCACGTCTCTCAGTCTTCCTATTTGAGCGTGACCCCTCCTCACATGATTATACTTCAAACGGGCACAACGTGAGCTTTTCACCGCAGAGACGCCGAGGGCGCAGAGAAAACGCAGAGGAGCTTTATTAAGAATTTCAACAATGCTCTGCGTCCTCTCTGCGCCCTCGGCGTCTCTGCGGTGAACACAAGAGCGCACATTATGACCGTTCAAAGTATAATTCCTAATGTCTAACTTTCCCAGACTCGAATCCGTTCATCCAGCAGTCTGCGAATAGTTATGGCCATGTCCTGCATGACAAGAGGCTTCATGACAAACGCCCTGATGCCCACGGCATTCGCCCGCTCCGCCGTGACCACCTCACTGAAGCCGGTTTGAAGGATGATCGGAATATCAGGGCGGACGAGCAGGAGCTCTTCGGCCAGCTTGATACCCGTGAGATTCGGCATTGTCTGGTCGGTAATGACCAGGTCAAAGCGGCCGGGTTGTGCGCGGAAAGTCTTCAGCGCATCTACGCTGCTCATCTTTGTCGTAACTTCGTAGCCCAAGAACTCGAGCATCTCTCTGCCCAAGTCCACCAGGGCTTCCTCATCGTCAACGAAAAGAATTCGCTCGTTCCCACTGGGAAATCCCGCGGCCACTTCAGCTTCAGGTGAAGCCTCCCGCTTGATTTCGGGAAGGAAGACACAAAAAGTGGTTCCCTTTCCCGGCTCGCTGTGGACAGCGATGGCTCCGCCATGGCTCTTGACGATGCCATGGACCACGGCAAGCCCCATACCCGTGCCCTTGCCCGGACCTTTGGTAGTGAAGAAGGGGTCGAAAATCCGATCCATGACTGAACGATCCATGCCATGCCCCGTGTCGGTCACGGTAAGACTCAGGTGGGGCCCCGGCTTTAGCTCGGGATAGCGTGCCGGCGTGTCGGAATTTATTTCTACTTCCTCGAGGTCCACTTCGAGGATTCCGCCCCTTTCGTTCATTGCATAGGCAGCATTGGTGCAAAGGTTCATCAACACCTGGTGAATCTGGGTCGGATCAGCCCGCACCACTCCCCCTCTCGACGAGACGGCAGTCTTCTGGCTGATCCTTATGGTACTTGGTAGGGAAGCACGCAGCAGCTTGAGAGCTTCCTTGACGATAAGGGCGATCTCCACGGGCTTGCGCTCTTGCTCGCTCTGGCGGCTGAAAGCGAGGATCTGATGCACCAGATCGGTTGCACGGTAGGCTGCCCTGCTTATCCCATCGAGGTTGCCGCGCACTGGACTTCCTTCCGGAAGCTTATAGAGCGCCATTTCAGTATTGCCGAGGATGGCTGTCAGAATGTTGTTGAAATCATGGGCAATACCTCCGGCAAGAGTACCTATGGCTTCCATCTTCTGTGCCTGGCGAAGCTGCTTTGCAAGCCCTACCTCATGTGTAACGTCTCGATTGACCGATATGAAGTTGGTGACGATACCCGCTCTGTCGCGCACGGGCGAGATCGTCGTCTCGATCTCACAAAGGCCGCCGTCTTTCATCTTGTTGAGGATGTGCCCCGTCCATGTTTCACCACTGGAGATGGTTTTCCACATAGCCCTGTAGAAGGCTTCACTATGCTGGTCGCTTTTCAGGATGCGGAAATTGCAGCCGATAGTTTCTTCGCGGCTGTAGCCGCTCACTCGCTCGAAAGCGGGATTGATATACTCGATGGTCCCCTTCTTGTCCGTTATGACAATGCCGTCCGCGGATTGTTCGATGGCCGTTGCCAGGAGCAACCGCTCTTTTTCAGCCCGCTTCCGTTCGGTGATATCTCTGCATGTGAAGTCGACATGGGATAGCTTCCCATCATCGAGGAGCACGGTCTTGGTCTGGACCAGGGCACGGATTGTCTGTTCGTCTTTTCTTCGAAGAAGGCATTCCGTTTCTTCATTTTCACCGTGAAAGCCCCCTGCCCCGTTAGAGAACCTTTCGATGCACTCCCGGCCCATTACCGTGGAAAGGTGCCGGCCGACGAGCTCGCTCTTCTCATAGCCCAGGGTTCTTGCCGTCGTGTTGTTGCAAATGGTTATGGCTCCGCTCTCATCGGTACTCCAAAGCATGGCTATGGCTTCATCATAGAGCTCACGATATTTCTCCTCGGAAGCCCTCAGCTTCTCCTTGAGCTCCCTCAGTTCCCTGAAGCGCACCACCGCTTCGTTGTAGAGGGCGGCCAGGGCTTTCTCCGGCATGGTGGCCTCGACGGCCGAAGAGCTGCTGACAGCCATCGCCAGGGTTGTTTCGAGCAGAAATTCCTGGGAATCGAGCACCCTGTCGTCGGTAAGCGACACCTCACCGCTCTCCAGGATATCGAAATGTGCGTTGATTACCTGGGAGGCAGGAATCCCTTCTTCAGCACATTTCTTGCCAAAGGTATATGCCTCGAAGAGATGAAGCTCCTCCGGGTGCTCAAGGTGGACCGCCAGCAGCCCGGCATACTCCTGCCACCATTCTTTCATCATCCCTCCCTTGCCACGACAACTGTCGTGTCGTCCTGATCCTTCCCAAACCGACGGGCTACTGCCTCCGCGATTTCCTGCGGCTCCATTCCCTTCAGGTCCAGCACCTCGGGGTCAAACTTCTGGGAAACGCCGTCGGAGTGTAAGAAGATCGTATCTCCTCTGCTATAAGGAAATTCCTGCACCATGAGCTTCTTGAAATTGTTTCCAACAATCCCGGCTGCCGAGAAAGATCTCATCGGATTCTTTCCCTCCGCTCTCATGCCTATATTGCCGACACCGGCGGTCGTCAATCTGGATTCTTCGAGATCCACCCGCACAAGCCCCATGACTACTCCCCTGGTTCTTCGCAGGACTTCGTGGCAGCCCTCGACAATGGAAGCAAGATCGTGCGTGTAGCTCTTCTGTACGTAATCCGCCGCTTCCTGGGCAACCATATAGGCCTTCTCGCCGTGGCCCAGCCCGTCTATGACGGCCATCAGAACCTTCCGGCCGAGCTCCTTGATAACGTATGCGTCCCCATTGAACTCCAGTCCAAGAGCGGGAACGGAAATGACACCATACTTCATCAGGCCTCCCCTGGGAATGGTGTATTCCTGTTTGGACCTGATCAGATGTGCGGGCTTCACTTTCCATTTCCTGACGACGATTCTGGCTCCGTTGCCCCTGGAGGACGAAATCTCTATCTGGTCCATCATTCGCTTCACGCCGGAAAGGCCTATTCCAAGGCCTTTGGAGCTTTTTCCGCCTTTCAGGGCGCCCTCTATGTCCGCTACTCCCGCTCCACGGTCTTCACTGACTATCTCCAGACCGCCCTGGATCGAGTCGATGGTTATGGTACCTTCGACGGCATGTTTGATGATGTTGGTGGCGAGCTCGGAAACGGCAATTTCTATCAGGGCGCAGTCCGAGGCATTGAATCCCGAGTCCTTCGCCATCAGTCTCGAGGTTCTCTTGGCCTTGAAAACGTCTATATCGGCACTGACGGGTATTATAACCATTTTCTTACCATCACCCTCGTACCCTTCCCCACTCCTGATTCTATCACAAACTCATCCATCAGCTTCTTTGCTCCGGGAAGCCCCATACCAAGCCCCCTGCCGGTGGAATAGCCCTCCTTGAGCGCCAGTTCGATGTTCTCTATCCCGGGTCCCCAGTCATCACAAGTGATTTCCATCCCCTTTCTGTACCTGTCTCCGATGACACTTATGCTCAGCACTCCTTCGCCGGCGTATTTGATAATATTTCTGGCAAGCTCGGAGATGACGGTTGCTATCTTTGTCTGATCCACGATGCCGAAGCCTGTCTCCCTTGCCATTTCCTTTGCCAGTGAACGGGAAGTGACAATATCCTCCACGGTCCTGATCTCTATTTGCATGCTCGTTTCCTAGTCAGAAGGAGACATCCTGTAGACTTTGTCGAAGCCACTGCAGACCTTTGTCCATATTCAACGCCGTGTGGACGCCTTTCAGTTCGACTCCGAATTCGACGAGCGTGATGGCAACGGCGGGCTGGAGTCCCACCAGGACAGTCCTGGCGCCCATGATTCGAGTCATGTTCGCGGTATCTCCGATAAGACGCCCCAGAAAGGAATCGACGACATCCAGGGACGTCACGTCGATAAGAACCCCTCTGGCGTTTGTTTGGGCGAGCTTCTCAACAATGTCCTTCTGGAGCTCCTCCGCCATCTTGTCATGAAGCTCCGTCTGGACGGAGACAAGCAGGAAGTCCTCTATTTTCAGTATGGGTATCTTGCTCATGCTTTCACCACCCTCAATCCGATCTGCTTCAAGGCAACTTCGAGACCGGCCTGGAGACTGGAGAACGTTACGACTCCGGCAAGGTCAACCCCTATGTTCACAATGCTTTGAGCTATATCGGGCTTTATTCCCACCATGATACACCGGGTTCCCAACAGCCCGGCCGCTTTGACCGTCCTTATCAGTCTGTCGGCCACTTCGGTATCCACCATTGGAACGCCCGTAATATCGATGATGGCTATGGATGCCTGGGTATCCACGATTGCCTGCAGGAGATTCTCCATGATTTGCTTGGCCCTGTTGCTGTCGATGACGCCTATGAGAGGCAATATGATAATCCCTTCCCATAACTTGATCACGGGCGTCGACAGCTCGACGATGGCCCTCTGGTGCTCTCGCAATCTTTCCTCTGCCATCACCCGCTCGGTGACGTTTCTGGATATGTGTATGAATTCACTGATCTCGCCGTCTTCGTAGACGGGGTATCCCGAGACCTCCACATAAACCTTGTTCCCCTGTTTGTCGAAGTGGGTGTGGAGAACGGTGGTGGGCTTGCCCGACCTCAATACCTCCTCGAGGGGACATATATCGTGCGGCGGTTTACAAGGATGCTCCAGCCGGTGGGTCACCTTGTAGCAGAATTCCGAAATGGCCTCGGATCTGCCAAGGTCATACATCGTCAGGACCTTCTTGTTGGCCCAGAGAATTTTGAGGTCTTTGCCGAGGAGCATTATCTCCTCGTCCACATTGTCGAAGATCTTGGCGTAAATCTCTAACTGGTGCCGGACATCTTTCTGTTCTTCATCCATCAGGTGAGCCTCCTGTTCAGTTACTCATTCAAATGCCATTCAGGCGAGGCACTTCCCGCAAAACCGAAGACGTAACGCCACGAATGCATAAATCTTCGATCTAGTCGACAGGAAGTCCCCATATCAAAAGCATGTGGTGTATTCTTGAACGCGCCTATCCTACGAGGGCTTGCGACCGCTCACCAGGCTCCAGTATCCGAACGTCGGCCTGACCTCGATGTCGATAAAGCCGGCCTCGCGGAGCATATCGGAGAGCTCCTCCCCTGAATACTGCCTTCCCGTGGTCCAAAGAAGCATCTCGATACTGAAGGCAGCGGCCGAAAGTGGTCCCGTCTTTTCATTGTTGTAAAGCATCTCGTGGATCAGTATGCGGCCTCCGGGCTCGAGGCTCTCAAAGCTCTTGCCCGTCAGGAAGCGGCATTTTTCCGGCGGCCAGTCGTGATAGATCATGGAATAGAAGTGCACGTCGGCGACCGGATACCGATCAGTCCACATGTCGGCGCAATGAGTCTGAACGCGATCATCCAGGCCATACATCGAAATGTACTCGCGGGAGACAGAACATACGTTTGGTCTTTCGAATACGATAGCCCGAAGGTCCGGCCAGCGGCGTAGCGCTCCGATGGTGTGTGCTCCCGATCCTCCACCTATATCGAGCATCAGACGGTGCCGTGACAAATCGACATGATCCGGCCATGCCAAGGCAGGCGCCATGCTCACCGAATGCATCGCCCGTGTGAACGTGGCGGCGAGGGATTCCCGGTCATCGTGAGTCCTGAACAGCTCCGCTCCCTCGTAGACCCGCGGAGAATCCCGCAACACTGCTTCTTTCAAAGTCGGGTAGGAATAGAGAGAGGCATTCAGGATCTTCAGATCCAGGAAACGGCCGAAGTACGTGGGACTGTCTTCGAGAAGGTAGTCCTCGGAGAGCGGGGTCAGGCGATAGTGCCCGTCAACCAGTTCCACCAGGGCACCGGCCGTACACAGGGAAAGGAGAACCTCGGCGGGGCGGGGCTGCAGCTTCAGGGCTTCGCAGACCTCGGAAAGAGTGCGGGGCTTCTCGGCGAGAAAAGGAAAGAGCCTGAGCTCATGGGCAACCAGCAGGGCCAGGCCCGTTACGAGGGAAAAAGTAATGTCCCATATCGGGCGGTCATCTGTTCTGGGCTTCCGAATATCAGGGATTGCTGGGCTCATAACGACCTCCAAAGTATCGAGTCTATATAGATGAAACAGAAACACAAGTACACACAAAAGCAAAGGCCGAAAACAGCGGACTCTCTTTTATGCTTATGTTAATGATGCTCTTGCAGGTTCGTCAGAGGGGGGATTCAGAACACTTCCGGAACGCGGGAAAGCGCGGGAAAAGAAGAGAGTGTATGGCCACGACATTGTTCTCGGGCGAAGGAAGATCCGAACTACGTCACACGTTGTCTTCATGGCTCATTGAAACCTGGTATTCGACGTCCCGGTCGACTCGACTCGGGCCATTTCGTCTCCCGCTTCTGTTGGGATCGAGATTCTATGCACGTGGCTTGTGCCGCGACCAGAGGCAGGCACGGCTTAGGGCACGGCGCCTTCCGGCCTTTGTGGTCAGCGTGGGAAATCTGGTTGCGGGAGGAACCGGGAAGACGCCCTTCACCTTGTGGCTTGCTGAATACTTCCGAGCCCAAGGGCGGCATCCGGCCATACTCAGCAGGGGGTATGGGAGACGCGGCAGCGAGATCGCGCTTGTTCCATCGAAAGGCGAAGCTTCAGCTCAGGTGCCGGATTTCGGCGACGAGCCGATCCTCATGGCTCGAAAGGCGCCAGCCATACCAGTCTGGGTAGGACGGACGCGTTGGAAGTCAGGACAGGCAGCCATACAATACTCCGGGGCGGATGTTTTGATCCTGGATGACGGCCTCCAGCACCTTTCTCTGGAACGAGATCTGGATCTGGTGCTACTCGATGCTCACAACCCTTTCGGAAACGGTGCGCTGCTGCCCCTCGGGCCTTTGCGCGAGCCCGTCGAACATCTGGATCGTGCCCACGCCATCCTTCTCACACGGGCCGATGATCCGGAGAAGGTTCATGCGACCCTTGACATGCTTCGAAAACGGTTTCCCGGGAAGCCCCTCTTCTCCTGTCGCCATCGCCCGACAGGATTGAGAATCGGCTTGAGCGGCTCCAGGGCTCCCTTGGAAGCCCTTCGGGGTCAGTCCGCTATTGCGTTTGCGGGCATTGCACGCCCGGAAGCCTTTTTTCGCTCGCTCCGGGCGGAAACGAGCATCCGCCTGGATGCCTGCGTGGCTTTTCCCGACCATCACAGCTACAAAGCTGCTGACGTTGCACGGCTCTTGCGTCTTGTCCGAAAAAACGGCGCACGCTTTCTCATCACCACGGAGAAAGATATCGTGCGCCTGCCCGCTGACATCCAGGAGGCGGTACTCTCGGCGGAGCTTGAATTGGACTTCGGCTCGGACCTCGATTCCCTATACAGCTTTCTGAAGCAGCGGGTTGGAGGGGCAGCTCACTGTTGACCGCTAACCGCATCGTCGCACGCCTTTGTCTCTCATCTCTTTTCCAGGGGGTACTTGTTGTTGAGCCATTCGTTCCATCCCCCTTTCAAAGCATAGACCTTCTTGAAGCCGGAGGAGGTCAACTGCTGTGCCACACGGGCACTTGTCGCCTCGCTGGGTCAGGCGCAATAGAGGACGATCTTCTTGTTTTTGGAGTACTTGTTCATCCATGATTCGACGGATTTCGATTCCTCATGCACCGCCCCTTGAATTTTCCATTCGCTGGCTTGCCAGTCCCGGTCGAGGCGAACATCCAGGATGATGACATCGGGGTCGCCAAGGTGGGACTTCAGGTCATCCTTGCTCATCCTCTCGACGTCGACAGCCCCGCTCATCCCTATGAATACACCCGTGAGAACGAGGCACAGCACCACTGCCCAAATCGCAACTTTTCCACGCTTTATCATTTTCCTGCCTCCTTAGAGTTACACGCAAACCTAACCTAAGTAGCCGGAAGAATGTTGTCAAAATCGGCGTGCTCGGGTCTGATGACGTCGGGATATATAGGGCTGCAGGCCGATGGATGCTTTTCTAACCTTGCAAGCATGCTTATTGATAATATATCATGTTCCTCAATCGTGAAATGCACAACACCACAAGGGGGCTTGTGTGATCGAAATAGACGGGTCCACACATTCGGGGAGCGGCACGCTCCTGAGATACGCGGTAGCCCTTGCAACCTTGGTGGGACAACCTCTCCACATGTTTCATATCCGGGCGAGAAGGGACAAGCCGGGGCTGAGGGCTCAGCATCGCGAAGCCTTGCGTGCCTGCGCCCAACTCTCCCGGGGTCGTCTAGAGGGAGACGAAATAGGGTCCGGCGAGATCACCTACCTTCCGGGCAGTGTCGTACAAGGAGATAATTTTACTTGGGATATCGGAACCGCCGGCTCCACCGCCATGCTGGCGTTCACCCTGATTCCAATCGGTCTGTTTGCCGGAGCTTCATGCTGTTTCTCGATCATCGGCGGACTTTTTCAGGATTTCGCTCCCAGCGCTTTTCACATGCAAAAGGTGCTTCTTCCCGTGCTCCGGAGGATGGGAGCCGAAGTCGGGCTGGAGGTAGTGCGTCCGGGCTACGTGCCCGAAGGGCAGGGACAGTTGGCGGTGCGCGTGAAAAGCATCAGTGGGCCCCTCGAAGCCGTTCGGATGCTCGATCAGGGAAAGGTTAAGGCCATTCGGGGCATCTCTCTGGCCTCCCACCTCGAAAAAGAGAAGGTGAGCGAAAGGATGGCCGAACGGTGCCGGCAGGCTCTCGAGCAACATGGCTATTCGGCTGCCATTCAAATCCTGCAGGACGACACGGCCGTCCAGAAAGGCGCGGCCCTGACCCTGTGGGCCGAAACGGATACCGGATGCTTTCTGGGAGCGGACCGGGCGGGCAAACGGGGCAGGAGATCTGAAAACATCGCTCGGTATGTGGCGGATTCCCTGCTGGAAGACCTGAGCACGGGAGCCTCCACCGACCGCCATCTGGCTGACCAGTTGATTCTTTTTGCGGCCCTCGCCAGGGGCAGGACGGAATACCTGATTCCGGGGATCACCGATCATGTGAGATCGAACCTCTGGCTGGTAAATAAGATCCTTGGAGCGAAGACCGAGCTTGAAGGGAATCTTTTGAGGATAGAAGGGATCGGGTTTTATCCGTCCAGAACATGACCTTTCGCTAGAGGATGAGGCTATGATCACTCGGGTTAAAATCAGAGGCATCTACAGTACAGCCCTGACCAGGTTGCTGCTGGACTGGGGCTACGCCGTCGTGGAACCTTCCATGAAGATTTGTGAGCGCTTCGGACTGGAGAATAACAACGAGCCACATGACATCCTGATTCAGGACAGAGATGAGCTGCAGGGCGTTGAATTGTGTGGAGAGTCGGAAAGGCTTTGCCAGTTCCTGACCTTTCTTCAGGAAAGGCTACTGGATGCCGTTTTGATCGACCTAAGGACGGTAGACGACCCTGAGGGACAGGTGAAGGCAACGGTCGAGCTTCCCGGTGCATCCAAGAAGGTTCTCGATGAGCTCCGGTTCGCCGTGACACCCACGATACAAAGGCACCATCGCCTGCGCATCATCGATCCCAGGCTGCTGGAGCAGGTCGAAGTCGATCTACTGACCCATCCGGCCCGGAAAGCAGGTCTCGAAGAAAAACTGTTTCAGGAAACCATTTTCCTGCCCCTCGAAAAGAACGGGATAGTCAGGCTGGAGCACATGAGACCGTCCGGCAAGGCCATGCGCCCGCGCGAAGGCGTGCTCGTCAACGCCGATGATCAGCGGGTCGTTTTCAGGCGCTCCTTCTTCAAAGGGCGCTACGACGGCCTCGACCTGCCCATCAATGAAGGCGACTACGGCCTTACGGAAATCCGTGAGGGGTCCTGGACCGTGAAGCATAGCTACTTCACGAAAGAAGGAAGACTGATCGGCGAATACTACAACATCAATACCCCCGTCGAGCTGTACCCGTACGGCGCCCGCTACGTGGACCTCGAGGTCGATGTCATCCGGCGGGCCGGCGAACAACCTTTCCTCATAGACAGGGAAAAGCTCTCGCTCGTTGCGCGCCAGGGCTGCATCGGCGCTGCTCTGGAAACAAAGGCGATGGAGGTGGCTGAAGAACTGATGCTGAGCCTCCAGGGTTGAGCTTGTTGAGCTTACAGCGGCACTACCTTCATCCTACGGCGGGCTGTTCACGGATGATCGAGCGAACTTCTCCCTGCGTTACCAGAAGGAGGTCGGCAAGCTCGATTTCCAGAGTGCGGGTGTTCCTGCCGCTCCCGCAGTAGATGGTTGTGGCACCCCGAAGGCTGCTGTCGAAAATTGCCTTCACATCGCCTCGAAGCGGTATGGGCCCGACTCCTCCTACTTCATAGCCAAGCTCGGCCTGAATTTCCTCGGGAGACAGACTGTGCAGTTGCCTCCGGTTGATACCCAAGGCGACCGCGAGCTTGCGATAATCGATCCGGTCCCTGCAGCGTACGGCTGCCAGCACCCAAAAGGAATCCTTGATCTTGAAAGCGACGGTCTTGAGCAAACCATCCAAAAAAGCCGGCGCCTTTTCCTCGGCATCTTTGATAGTTCTGACCGCTTCGTGCTCGTGAATCTTGAATTCCATGCCCTTTTGCGTGAGCAAAGCTACAATGTCGTCATAGGCATGCATGGCCACCCGTTCGTCTCCCTACTCCTGATTGACTGATAAAGCCTTTTTCATCTTGCAAGATGATACCCTCGCACCATTGAGAAGCCGTTTCATTTTATGCCATTGTTGAGGAATCAAAAAAGGACAAAAAGGACAGAAGGGACAAAAAAAGACTCTAAAAACAAAGAATAATAATGAAAACAACCTCTTCCCTTTTATGTCCTTCATGTCCTTTTTGTCCCTTTTGTCCTTCTTGGCTTGAAACTGTAAAGCGCGTGCAAACCATGTCTAAGGTGCGGCCACTTCTAAATTTCTTGAGTTAACCCTTTGCATCTGTTAAAGAGCTTGCGCATCACGGTGCTTATTCTGCTCAAAAGACTCGAGCCGTATTCATGGAGTGCCATTCCGAACGGAGTGATGCGAGATACGATACGGGCTGCCTGAGCGATCGTTTCCGGTTCCGCGGGAATGAGAACCCGATGTGTGCAGCCCCTCGATGCTGCGATTCATATGGTCTGTGGTAAGAAGGAGAAGTTCAGAAGGAGAAAGGCATGGCAGCGAAGCGCGTTTGGACCATACAGTCGTTTTTTACCTGTTTCGTGTGGAATGCGGTCTTGGTGGGCGTCCTTTACTATATGGGACAGCAGGTTTTGCTGGGGCTCCACAAATGGATCGATCCCTTCCTGGCCACGGGTCCCACGACCTTGCCCGAAGATCTGGCTGCGGCTTTCATGAATCTGAATCAGTTTCTCAAGGACATCCAAAAATACCTGGCTCCTCTGATCCTTGGCACCGGAGGCCTGACCACTCTCATCCTCTGGCTGTTTATCATGCTTCAGGGGCGAGGCTTTGCGGCCCGTGCGCAAGCAGAGGCAGGTGTCCGTCCCGCTCCTCCTCGCAGAGCCAAGGAAGAAAAAGAAGAGAAGAAGCCCGTGAAGCAACAGGAGGCTCCTCCCGTGCCTCCCGAGCCTCAATACGTTCAGATGTCCCCCCAGGCAGCTATACAGATGCTTGCCCTTCTCCAGAGGGAAGGGCGCTTTATCGATTTCATTCAGGAAGACCTGAGCCTCTACGAAGACGCACAGATCGGAGCGGCCGTACGCAATATTCATCAGGGCTGCAAAGAAGCTCTGTCGGAGCACGTCGAGCTCGAAGCGATCTACGAAGAGGCCGAGGGGAATGAGGTGACCGTGCCGGCCGGCTTCGATGCCGTAGCCATACGGCTGACCGGCAATGTCACCGGTGATCCTCCTTTCAAGGGAGTCCTGCGGCATCGCGGATGGAAGGTTATCCGCGTGCAACTGCCTCAACCCACTTCCGAACAGAAGAAAGACTGGATTTTGGCTCCGGCCGAAGTCGAAATGAATCCGTAGGACGGCTCGAGATCCGCATGTCGTTCGATTGGTGGCTATCCGCGGACTGCCTCCAAACGTGAAAGTTAACTCTATATCAACAGCCAATCACCAAGAAGGAGGATCGTCTTGAGTGATCCCAGATATCTCATCGGAATAGACCTGGGTACGACCCACTGTGTTTTGGCCTATACTGAAGGCCATATGGATGAGGACACTGAGCCCGAGATCCGTATCTTCCCGGTTCCGCAGGTTGTCAGTCCCGGCGAAGTGAAGGCTCTGCCTTTGCTGCCGTCCTTTCTTTTTCTACCTGGTCCCCACGATGTGCCTCAAGGGAGCCTTGCCCTTCCGTGGGACCCTGATACGGAGCTGGCGGCAGGGGAGTTCGCCCGGAAGCGCGGCGCGGAAATCCCCAACCGTTTGATCTCCTCGGCCAAATCGTGGCTGAGCCACACCGGGGTGGACCGAACCCAGGAGATTCTCCCCTGGGACAGTCCTCCCGATCTGCGGCGCATGTCCCCCGTGGAAGCTTCCGCCGCCCTTCTTCAGCATCTGCGCCATGCCTGGAACCATGAAATGGCCGCCGATGATCCCGAGGCACGGCTGGAGATTCAGGATATTTACCTGACCGTTCCCGCTTCCTTCGATGCCGTCGCCCGCGAACTGACGGTAAAGTCCGCCCAACTGGCCGGCCTGGAAAAATTCACGCTTCTGGAGGAGCCTCAGGCGGCTTTTTATTCCTGGATCGAAGCGGCTAAAGAGCAGTGGCGCAAGCAGGTGAGGGTCGGAGAATCCATTCTGGTGTGCGATATCGGAGGCGGTACCACGGACTTCAGCCTGATCCAGGTCGTCGAAGAGAACGGTGATCTTGCCCTGCGGCGCGTTGCCGTGGGCGATCATATCCTGCTCGGAGGCGACAACATGGACCTCACCCTCGCCTATGCCGTACAGGCCAGGCTGGCTCAGAAAGGCACGAAACTGGACGCCTGGCAGTTTCGAGGCCTCTGGCACAGTTGCCGTACCGCCAAGGAGCGGCTCCTGGGGAACGCCGATCTCGAGTCGGAGCCCGTCGTCATTCTCGGCCGCGGAACTTCTCTTATAGGAGGCACCATTCGTACGGAGCTATCCCGGGCCGAAGTGGAAAACGTGCTCCTGGATGGCTTCTTCCCCATCGTCGAAGGCACTGATTATCCTCAGACAAAGCCCAAAGTCGGCATGCGGGAAATGGGGCTTCCCTATGAGGCCGATCCCGCTGTGACGCGGCATCTGGCCCGCTTCCTCGGACGACAGGTCCAGAGCGCCTCCGGCGAAACGGGAGCCGAAGTGCCGTATCCCACGGCCGTGCTCTTCAACGGCGGCGTGATGAAAGCCGGCCTGATCCGTCAGCGTGTCCTTACGGTGCTCAATCGATGGAACGAAGATCAGGCATTGCGTGAGCTGACCGCGCTGGACCTGGACCTTGCCGTTGCCCGAGGAAGCTCTTACTATGGCCTTGCCCGGCGCGGTCGCGGCATTCGTATCCGCGGTGGCACCGCCAGGCCTTACTACATCGGCATCGAAAGCGCCATGCCCGCCGTACCCGGTATCCCGGCACCCATGAAGGCGCTTTGCGTGGTGCCTTTCGGCATGGAAGAAGGCACGGAGCAGGAAATTCGCGAAAGAGAATTCGGCCTGATTGTCGGTGAGCCCGCCATCTTTCATCTCCTCACCTCAACGGTCCGAAAGAAGGATCAAATCGGAGAAATCATCGAAGACTGGTATGGAGAGATCGAGGAAGTAACCACCATGGAAACCGTTCTCGCCGCCTCCGAAGCGGAAGAAGGCGCCAAGATGATTCCCGTCTGGCTGCACAGCCGGGCGACCGAAGTGGGAACCCTTGAGCTCTGGTGTGTGGCAAGAACCGGAGACAGGCGCTGGAAGCTGGAATTCAATCTTCGGGAGAGGGAAGAGACTTAGAGAAAATCAGGAAAATCGTCAACTAAACAGTTATAATTTTCAAGTTGATCTCCACATGATCGCAAGGTCACGGACAGTAACGGGAAAAGGCTGAATGGATACCTCCTTTGATTTTGAGGAAATCCCGTATCGCTACATTATCGGGATCGATCTCGGCACGACCAATTCAGCGCTGGCCTATGTGGATCGAACCAGGCCCGATCCGGAATGCCGGCAGATTCGTTTTCTGACCATACCTCAACTGACGGCCCCGGGCGAGATGGGGCGTCTTCCCATCCTGCCTTCTTTTCTGTACATTCCGGGGTCTTATGAATTGCCGCCCGAGACTACCGCCCTTCCCTGGGATTCCAAACGAGACTACGTCGTAGGAGAATTCGCCAGGGAACAAGGAGCCCTCGTACCCGGACGCCTTGTGTCCTCAGCCAAGTCCTGGCTGTGCCACGGAGGAGTTGACCGAACGGGAGCCATCCTGCCGTGGGGGGCGGGTAGCGACATCAGGAAGGTTTCGCCCGTCGAGGCCAGCGCCAGGTACCTTCAGCACATGCGCGAAGCCTGGAACGACGTCATGGCGCGAGGCCGTGAAGGCTATCGGCTGGAAGAACAGTTGATCGTCCTGACGGTTCCGGCATCTTTCGATGAAGTAGCGCGGGAGCTCACGGTGAGCGCCGCCCGCACCGCCGGCCTCTCTCGAGTGATCCTCGTGGAAGAGCCACTGGCCGCATTTTACGCCTGGCTGTCCGGGCACGAGGCGGACTGGCAGTCTCGGATGCGCGCCGGGCAGATGATTTTAGTCTGCGACGTGGGCGGCGGCACTACGGACTTTACCATTGTGGCCATCCGTGAAGGTGAAAAAGGACTGCGCTTCGACCGCCTGGCCGTCGGTGACCACCTCATGCTCGGCGGAGACAACATGGATCTGTCCCTCGCCCGGCACCTCGAAATCCAGCTCCTGGGACAGCCGGGCCGGCTTGAATCCAGGAGATGGCATCAGCTCTGGCATCAATGCCGAAAAGCCAAGGAAGCTCTTCTTGGCGATACACCACTTCCTGCCGTCCCTGCAGGGGAAGCTCCGGAAAAGAAGAAGGGCTCCTCGCTGTTCATGCAAAGGCTCGGAGCCGCACCACCCACTTCCCCCCCGCCGTCCAGGGACACCGAAGAGCCCCATATCGACATTACCATCATGGGCTCGGGGAGGAAGCTGATCGCCGATGTTCTGAAGGGAGCTCTTACCCGGAGCCAGGTGGAACAATTGATCCTGGAGGGCTTCTTCCCCTTTGTGGCTTCAGACGACCTTCCAAGAGACGGAGGACGCAGGGCGGGCCTCACCGAATGGGGGCTCCCCTACGTTCAGGACCCCGCCGTAACGCGGCACCTGTCCGCCTTCTGGCAACGATTCCGCAGCCTTCTTAGCCAGGAAACGGGACGGTCCGTTCTTTACCCGGACTTTTTGCTCTTCAACGGAGGAGCATTGACACCGGTCTCCATCCGCAACCGCATACTGGCTGTAGTTCAAAGCTGGTTCAAGGCGGAAGCGGGAGAAGACTGGACGCCCGTCGAGCTGGAAAATCCACGGCCGGAATTGTCCGTTGCCGTCGGTGCAGCCTATTACGGGCTCGTGCGCCAGGGAGAAGGGGTGCGGGTCGGTGCGGGAAGTCCTCGTGCCTACTACGTGGAAGTGGCCGGCGGCACTGCGGCAAGGGCTTCAGAAACCGCCGCTGCCAAGACCGGGACAAAGACCTCCGTAGAGGCTTCAGAACTGCCGGAGCAACTGCTCGAGCCGGGCACGGACGAAGAAGCAGAGCCGGAAGCCATGCGAACCGCCGTCTGCCTTGTGCCACGCGGAACGGAAGAAGGCTTTGAGACTCAGTTGGATCAACCCGCCTTCGAGGTATTGACCAACAAGCCGGCGACTTTCCAGCTCTTGAGCTCTAACACCCGTCTGGGCGACCATCTGGGAGATGTAGTGACCCTTTCCGACCGTGAAATCGCTCCCCTGCCTCCCATCCGGACCGTACTGCGCTACGGCAAGAGGAGCACCGCCCAGACTCTACCGGTCAAGCTGGCTATCCATTTGACGGAAATCGGAACCCTCGAGCTTTGGTGCCGGTCGCAGCAAACTCCCCACCAATGGCAATTGCAATTCGACGTGCGGCAGATGGGAGAGCCCGAGGCGCCATCCCGGCAGGAAGCCGGCGAGACGCTCGACGCCAATCTCATTCAAGAGGCTCAGAAGAAAATCCTCGCCGTTTTCCGTGGAGGACAGGCTCCTCCCCGTTCTCCGGAGCGGCTGGTCAAAGACATGGTGACCACACTCGATCTCGGCAAGGAAAAGTGGACCACGTCTCTGATCCGAAAGCTCGCGGACACGCTTCTCGAATGCAAACAGGGGCGCGGCCTCACCCCGCAGCATGAAGCCCGCTGGCTCAATCTCCTCGGCTTCTGTCTGCGGCCGGGTTTTGGGGACCCTCTGGACGAGTGGCGTATCAAGGAAATCTGGAAGATTTACCCTCAGGGGTTACAGTATCCAAGGCAGGTCCAGACAAGATCGGAATGGTGGATCTTCTGGCGGCGTATAGCGGGCGGCCTCACCGCGGGCCATCAATGGCATGTTTACCAACAGCTTTCTCCATCCCTTCAGCCGTTGGACAAAAAGAAGAAAAAAATCCTCACGAAGACGACAAAGACCATGAGCCCTCAAGAGGAGATCGAAATCCGCATGATGATGGCCAGCTTCGAGCGTCTTCCAGCAGCCGTCAAAGTTGAGCTGGGACGGCTCTTCCTGCGGCAGATGGGCAAGGATAAGCTCAAGCCCCAGGATCTCTGGGTCATCAGCCGCCTCGGCGCCCGAGTCCTTTTTCACGGCCCCCTCGATCAGGTCATCCCCAGCCAGGAGGCCTCGGCGTGGCTCAAAACCCTCCTCGATCCGAGCCCGGAACCGACGGACACCCTGGCGCAGGCCCTCGTCCAACTGGCCCGGCTCACCGGCGACCGCGAACGTGACCTGCCTCAGGATGATCGAGACCGCCTCGCCCGGTGGCTGGAACAATTGCCCCGGGGCCATCGCCATATAGAACTGCTCACCAACCCCGAAACCACCCTGGGACTCCAGGAGCGGGATTGGATGTTCGGAGAAGCGCTACCTTCCGGACTAATTCTGGCAGACTGACAGATGAAAATATAAACCACGCATATTCCGGACACTCGCTTGATCTTCCTGACCGGCATTGACCTTACATGGCGCTTTACCCTATAATTATGAATTGCAAAACGGGCCGCTGATTGTCTCGGCCTGATTTTTTGGGGGTCGTTCAGAACTGTTGAATGCCAACTGCCACATATAAAATTATCTTTATCGAGGTCCACAAAGTGAATAAAGAGTTACAGAAGGAAGTCGACCGTCGCAGGTGTTTTGGCATCATCAGCCATCCTGACGCCGGAAAAACGACTCTGACCGAAAAGCTGCTGCTCTTCGGCGGGGCGATTCAACTGGCGGGAGCGGTCAAGGCGCGCAAGGCGGCCAGGCATGCAACCAGCGACTGGATGACGATCGAGCGGGAGCGCGGCATCTCCGTGACCACCTCCGTCATGAAATTCAACTACCGCGATTATGAGATCAATCTGCTGGACACTCCCGGCCACCAGGACTTTTCCGAGGATACCTACCGGGTGCTCACCGCCGTAGACAGCGCCCTCATGGTAATCGACAGCGCCAAGGGCGTGGAGCCTCAGACCGAAAAATTGATGGAAGTCTGCCGAATGCGCAACACTCCCATCATCACTTTCATCAACAAGCTCGACCGTGAAGGCCTTCTTCCCCTGGATCTTCTCTCCGACATCGAAGACAAGCTCCAGATAGAATGCACGCCCCTTTCCTGGCCCATCGGATGTGGAAAAGGCTTTAAGGGAGTCTACAACCTGTACCGCAAGGAGCTGCACCTCTTCACACCGGGACAGGAGACCAGGCAGAGCCAGGCGGGAATCGTCATCACCGACCTTGCCGATCCCCGCCTGGATGCCTTGCTCGGCTTCCAGGCCAACCAACTGCGAGAAGACGTGGAGCTCGTGGTAGGGGCCGCCAATCGCTTTGAGCATGAGCACTATCTCACCGCAAGCCAGACTCCGGTCTTTTTCGGAAGCGCTCTCAACAACTTCGGAGTTAAGGAGCTGCTCGACGCCTTCGTCGAAATGGCCCCGGCACCTAGCCCCAGATCCGCCGTATCACGGGAGGTTTCGCCCTACGAGGAGCCGTTTTCCGGTTTCGTCTTCAAAATCCAGGCGAACATGGACCCGGCCCATCGAGACCGCATCGCTTTCCTGCGCATTTGTTCGGGAAAGTTCACCCGCGGCATGAGAGTGATTCACCACCGTCTCGGAAAAGAAGTGACCCTGGCCAACGCTACCATCTTCATGGCCCAGGACCGCACCAATGTGGAAGAAGCCTATGCGGGGGACATAATAGGCATCCACAATCACGGTACGATAAAGATCGGGGATACTTTCACGGACAGGGAGCCTCTCAAATTCACCGGCATCCCCAATTTCGCTCCGGAGAATTTTCGCCGGGTACAGTTGAAGAACCCAATGAAGCTCAAGCAGCTCCAGAAGGGGCTGGTCCAGTTGGCGGAAGAAGGCGCCGTCCAGGTTTTTCGTCCCATTGTCGGCAGAGACTATATCCTGGGAGCAGTCGGAGCCCTCCAGTTCGATGTCACCATGGCCCGTCTGAAGTCCGAATACGGAGTGGACGCCGTCTACGAGCCCATAGGCTACGCGGCAGCCCGCTGGATCGACTGCGAGGACAAAAAGCTCCTGGATGAATTTCAGAAGAAGAACATCAACAACATCGCACACGACGCCGAAGGCCGGCTTGCCTACCTGGCGCCCAACGAATGGCGCCTTGGCTTCGTGATGGAAGACTGGCCCGACATCGCCTTCTACAAAACGCGAGAACACAATTGAATTACGAATTACGAATTATGAATCGGGCATAGAGGGATTCGGGGGGGAGGCCAGGACGATGTCGTCCACCCAGCGTATGAATTCGTAATTCCTAATTCATTATTCAGCCTTCCAGCGATACAAAAAGACAAAATAAGGTTACAATGCTCCATAAGACAGCCGTGAGGGGATGCCGAGGCGGCGGACCGCCACAGGCCGCGCTGATTTTTGTGCCTCCGGCGGCACGCTGGGAGCGACAATCGGCGCATAGAGAAATCTGGAAAGAGGAAAAACTTGATTAAATCGATTATTCAAAACTTTTTCAATCGAATCCGACAGATGGGAACCACCAGGAACGAAGAGACCACGCAAGGCAGCTCATCCTCCGTTGTCCATGAAAGTAAGGAAGAATCGGACGGCAGACCACAAAAACCGATTGGAGGCGCGTCGCCCATCCCGATTCCGGGCAGCAGCCTGGCAGCGAAATCAGTTGAGGAAGTCTCGGCGGATGTCTCTCCGGAGAAGATCCCTGCTCCCAGGCCCCGGCGAAGGCGGCCCCGCAGGCGTCCGGGCGGTAACGGCAAGGGGGGCTTTTCTCCTTCCGGAAAACCATCCGTTGCGGGAGGAAATGGTGAGGCTGTCGACGGTCCGTGCACGGACGAGGCACTGGCGGCTGATGACTGGGATATTTCCAGGTTCGAGATACCTCGAATCGAAGAGAAAACCCGCTTCCATGACCTCGATCTGCCCCTTGAGATCATGCATGCCATCCATACCCTTGACTACCAGTATTGCACACCGATCCAGGCTGAGCTGCTTCCCAAGGTTTTGTCGGGAATTGACGCAACGGGACGCGCCCAGACAGGCACTGGAAAGACTGCTGTTTTCCTGATCTCCATTATCACGCGCCTGCTGCGCACGCCGTCGCCGGAGGATCGGCACCGGGGCACGCCTCGAGCCCTTATCCTTGCCCCAACCAGGGAACTGGCCATGCAAATCGAGCAGAACGCAAAGGAGCTGAGCCGGTATACCCGACTCAAGATCGTCGCCGTATATGGCGGGATGGACTACGGGAAGCAAAAGCAGATGCTCACGAACGGAATGGTGGACATTGTGGTCGCCACTCCGGGGCGCCTTTTGGATTTTAAGCAACAGGGGGATCTGCACCTTGGCAAGGTGGAAACCCTGGTCATCGACGAAGCGGACCGAATGCTCGACATGGGCTTCATTCCCGACGTGCGCAGGATCGTGCGGAGCACCCCTCCCAAGGCAATGCGCCAGACCATGCTCTTCAGTGCCACCCTCACCCCGGAAGTCACTCAGCTCACTTCCGAATGGACAATGGACCCCGCTGTCGTGGAAATAGATCGCGAACAGGTGGCCGTCGATACCGTGGAGCAAATCGTCTACATCACCACCATGGAAGAGAAGTTCAGTCTGCTCTACAACATGATCACGCTTCAGGGGCTGGATCGGGTAATCGTTTTCACCAACCGGCGGGACCAGGCCCGCAGACTCAACGACCAGTTCAAGAGTTACGGCATCAGTTGCTCCCTGCTTTCGGGCGAGGTGGAGCAGAGCAAGCGCATCAGAACTCTTGAAGACTTCCGCGCGGGCAAGATCAGAATCATGGTCGCCACCGACGTGGCGGCACGAGGGCTTCACGTGGACGGTATCAGCCACGTAGTCAACTACTATTTGCCGCAGGATCCTGAAGACTACGTCCATCGCATCGGTCGCACCGGCCGCGCGGGCGCCAGTGGTATGTCCGTCAGCTTCGCCAGCGAGGACGATTCATTCTATATCCCCGGCATCGAGAAGTTCATCGGCCGGGAGCTGCATTGCGTGCATCCTGAAGAAGAATGGCTGAAAGAGCCTCCCCCGCCAATACACGGCACAACTTATTCCGCCCCCCCTCGACGTGCTCAGCACCCGAGCCCGAGACCTCATCGCCAGAACGGTCATACACGAAATGGGAGAAGATGATGGCCGACTGTCGATCCCGGAGTCTGAAACAAGATAAGGGGTTTTGGAAAAATACGGTCAAGCGGTTACAATTTTTGCACTCGAAGGTTTAGGCTGTGGGTTTTGAGCGAATGAGCTGAAATTCCTAATATGCGAACGGCATTCCATCGGAATGTACCTGGCTATGAAAGGTCGCGGAGGGTTGAAGGAGAGAAAATCAAGTATGTTCGATCAGGGACGAGGCACCAGGGTTGGGGTCTATATTGACGTGGCCAACCTCGCCAGAAACGGCGGCTACAGGATGCGATACGATGTATTGCGAGAATTTGCATGCCGGGGGAATGCCGAGCCGGTGCGTCTGAACGCCTACGTTAGCTTCGATGCTGACCGCTCCGAAAAAGATAGCATTTACCGGGAAGGACAGTTCGGCTTCTATTCCTGGCTAAGAGATTTTGGCTACAAGGTTATTCAGAAGAACGTCAAATGGTACACGGATGAAACCGGTAACCGTTTCGGTAAAGCCAACGCGGACCTCGATCTGGCGGTAGATGCCCTGCTGCAGTCGGAAAACATTGATCGTGTTCTTCTGGCCACGGGAGACGGGGATTTCGTCCAGGTGGTGAGGGCTCTGCAAAACAAAGGATGCCGCGTTGAAATCGTGGCTTTCGACAACGTATCCGCTGACTTGAAGCGTGAAGCCGACATGTTCATCTCCGGCTATCTCATACCCGATCTCCTGCCGACATCAACCTCCTCGCGAAGCGGGCCGGCCTGGGGTTCAGTGGGGTCTCGCGTGCGAGGCGTTTGTTATAGCCACACGGGCAAGGGTTATGGATTTCTGAGGTTCATGAAGACCATATCACTAGAGCTCTGGAAGATGGATTCCAGGGACGAAAATTCTCCCTATATGAGCGTTTTCTTTCACGATTCTCAGCTCCCTGACGAAGTGCATTCCTCGGAGCTCCCCAGCCGCAATCTCATTTTTGAATTCGAGCTGGACAAGGCTGACGGTCGAGAGGACGGAATGCAGGCTGTCAACATTCAGCTTGTAAGTCCCCGGCGAAGGGTCGCGTCCTGATTCCGGGACCAAGATTCTTTCCTTCGGCGATTAGGCATGCCCAATGATTGTCAATCGCTTCTTCACCCTGCCCGCCTGCCCTCGAAGGGGAAACGATTTCCCCTCCCGGGGCAGACCCTCACATGCCGGCCCGACGGCAATCAGCCAAAATGAATCAATAACGTCGAGTCTTGCCGAAATACTGTCGTTTTGGTGAAGAGGAATCTTCCAACCCCGCGGAGCAAGGCGGGGACAGAAAATGCCCCACTCTCCCGAATACCCCCTGAGAGAGCCACGAATCGATTCAGTTCCAGCCTTTCCCACACTTTTGCAGCAATCGCAGAAAAAATTAATGTTTTTTCCGGCCCCTGCCGATCAATATATAAAAGTGGTATGAATGCTGCATAATTTTCAATAGCAAGGAATCAAGGTTTGAGAAGCTCCTCTAAATGCCTGGACCGAGAGATACGGTTCGAAAAGGAGCTCGCAGACTTAAGGAGGGAAAAGTGGTGACTCTACCAATGGAATTCGTCTCACTGTTTATCTGGGCAATTGGATCTTTGACGGCCGTTTGGATCGCCAGGAAGCTGGCAGGCCTGGAAAAGGGAGGTTAGTATGTTTTTCGAACTCTTAGACCATGCAAACGTCGGGGTATCGCCTCCGCTGGGTGGTATGGAGCTCATGAAGGCGATTGGACATCTGCACAAGGCTTTGGAGCTGATTGACGGAGCGAAGATCAGAATCGAAAAAGGTGTTTTCGATGGTGTCTTCACTTCGAGTGATCTGGCCGAGGGCTGGTTTGAGGTCAACTGCTGCAGGATATACACGGAGACGACCATCATTATCGAGGAATACCTCCAGCCTGCAATGGGCCTCATCAACGACGCCAAATGTATGATCGATTCTCTTATCGCATGGGGACTAGGCATGACGGTTAACGGTAAGGCTCACATCATCGGTTGCCTCGATGAGGCTGAGGCCGGTATTATGGGGGTGCTCGAAGAACTGGAGAGTTGGGTTTCTGTCAGCCACGACGAAAATCAGTGTCCAAACTGTGGAAAAAAATACATCTACGGTGACAATTTCTGTGCGGCATGCGGTCAGAAACTGGGCCAGTCCTTAACCTGACAGAGAGATAGAAAAACGAGACCAACGGGCACCATCCCGCCAAGGCGGAGGAGGGAGCCATGAACAGACCGGAGAAAACGATAAAGGGGTTCATTGTGAGCAGGAGATGCGATTCTTGCGGGACCAGGATCAACATAGCGGCCGATCAAGGAAACAAATGCACCCTAAAATGCTCACAGTGCGGGAAGGAATACCGCTTTCATCAACGGGCAGGATAAAAATCGATGATTCTTCCACCAAGGATTGAGGCAAACACATCCGTGCCTCGAATTTCGATGGCCGAAAAAGCCAGGTGAAGAGATGATCCGGATGGAACTCCGATTGCTTCATCGGTCTTTTGGGACATCGAAATTCGGGCGCGGATATGTTCGCCGCTGGTCCTTCCTGTCAGGCCATGTCATGACATGTCAGGACATGCCTCTGCTCACACCACACACAATCCGATAGCTCTCGCTCAGTCAATAAACTCCGCCAGCCGCCCATATTTCTTCTCTATCCCCAAACAGCATCGAGATTAGAGTCGCTATCCCGCCCCATAAATTCTCTTTCCATGGCATTTTCCGGATCAGTTACATTTCCTTCGCACCGTAGCATCCGGGATTCTACTCAGGAGCTCCCGGGGGAGGCGGAGGGGGTGTCCCGGGCTGCATTCTTCCTCCCATTCTCCTTTCCTGCATTTTTTCCCTGCCTGCGGTGAACTCTTCTTTTGTCAAGTATCCGTCACTATTTGCATCCATGGATTGAAAGAACTTTTCAGCACGCTTCTTTGCATCTTCAGTCAATTCATCACGGCTGATCTTGCCGTCGTGGTTGGTATCCATGGCATCGAATTTAGCATCGAAATTCTTTGCTCCTTGAGGCCCTTGCTGCATTGGAGGAGGGGGCGGCGGCGCTTGTTGGGCAACGGCGCGGACGCTGCTCAGCAGGAGTGCGCCACCACATACCGCCAGAATGACCACTTTTCGCTTGTTCATCTTTGACTCCTTGATCGTTATGGATTCCCTTCGTTTACTTCCGACCGACCACCTCATCCCGACTATTCACTACTTGATACGGGTTTTCCATGATGCTCAACGGAGGGCTCTTTTGGTGATATCCTGTACTTCAGGCTTGCTCAAGAACTTCTGGAACTTCGGGTTTTGGAGGAGGGTGGACACGTCTCCCGACTCGACGGAGTGCATGATTTCAGGATCTTTCAGGATGTTCCGCACTTCGGGATCGTCGGCCAGGGAGTTGATTGTACCCATGAGGGCCTTATCCCCCATGATGTGCTCCCCCAAGGTCTTAATCTGCTCACCGGAGGGCGCCCCCTGCACGGAGGCACCTTGCTCCCCGCCGGCCGGGAGCCGTGCGGGTGAATGCACAGGCGCGAGCGTTGCACCGGCTCCCATATGGATGCTTTTTATTTTCGATTCCTCGATGTGAATATTGCCCAGGCTCTCCGACTTCAACGAATAGACGCCACCATTGAAAGATGCAATCTCTCCCCGAAGCACGCTTCCGTCATTCAGCTCGATCTCCGCAACCTGCGCCGCTGCGGCATCCCCCGTCGGAGCACCCGATAGAAGCAAAGACAGAAGAAGCCAAAGGCGTGGGATTGTCACTCCCCACTTTCTCATTGTGCCGTCTCCTTTTTGACTAATGCGGGTTAAAATTGACTCTACCCATCCGCATTCATGCGAGTGATCAGCTCATCGAGGGTTCGGTCGGCATTCTCCGTGGGCACCTGACAGGTACCAACCTTTTTGTGTCCCCCTCCGCCGTATTGCAGCATCAAGCTGCCGACGTCCGTCTTGCTCGTACGGTTTATGATGCTGTGGCCGCAGGTGAAGACGGTATTCTGCTTCTTCAGTCCCCAGATCACCTGAATGCTGATGTTGCCTTCCGGAAAGAGCGAGTAAAGTAAAAAACGGTTTCCCGTGTAGATCTCTTCCTGGCTGCGGAGATCAAGGACTATCACGTTTCCCCGCCGGACGACATTCTTCTTGAGCATTTCCCGAAAAAGCCCATCCTGATAAAGGTAGCGGTCCACGCGCTCTTTAACGTCCGGAATCCGGAGGATCTCTTCAGCCGTCATGGTCCGGCAATATTCGATCATGTTTTCCATCAGTTGATAGTTACTGATCCGATAGTCCCGGTAACGTCCCAGTCCCGTACGCGGGTCCATGATGAAGCTCAAGAGAATCCAGCCCTCGGGCCTTTTGATCTCTTCCGCGGTGAGGTTTCCGCTGTCACTCTTGTCCACAGCCTGCATCATCGAGTCAAGGTGTTTTGAAAACTGGACATGGCCACCATAGTAATCCCATATGACCCTTGCACAACTGGGAGCTTCCTTTGAAAGCCCTTTGTATTCGAAATCCCACCCAAGGCGCTCTCTTTCGCTCGAATGATGATCGAACCACATACCGCACCCGGAAACATAAGGAATATTGGCCAGAACATCGTCTTCGGTTACCCCAACCCTGCCGTCCTGGACATCCTTGGGATGGACGAATCGATATCCGTCAATCAGACCAACCTCACGCAGGAGAACCGCACAACACAAACCGTCAAAATCCGATCTCGTCACAAGCTTCATGGGAAAACTCCTTTTTCCAGAAACGGTCGCGTACGAATCAACGCTGCTGCTCTTGTTCATACCCCGACGATCAGTTGAACAGTGGCAAGTTATCAAATCGCACGCAATAATTCAATTCAGTTCCTATCGACCTGTCGACTATTGGATCGAGGTGACGGAAACCAGGCACTCCCCCGCATATTCCTCCCCACATTTATTCATGAGGAGCTTCAAAATGTGCGCTCTTGTGCTCACTGCGGAGACGCCGAGAGCGCAGAGAAAACGCAGAGGAGCTTTATAAGAATTTCAACAATTCTCTGCGCTCTCGGCGTCTCTGCGGTGAACACAGGAGCGCGGCGCAGCTCTTTCTGCAGGAGCAGCTTGAAATTATAAACGGCGAGGGATATAAGCTCTTCTGTCGACCCATGAGAAATGAGGAGGGAAATATGTCCAGGGTCTCTTCAAGCGACAGATGGAATGCTTTGCGGCTGTTGAAGGTGCTTCTTGCGTTCGCGCTTCTCGTGCCGGCGTTTGCCGCACATCCCCAAGCAGCTTGGGCATTGGATGCCCAAGCTGATAACATCAGCTTCCGGTGGGCCTTCGGTGCCATGGTGGGAGGGGGAGAAGCCCCAAAGCTCGAGGCCATCCTGCAGGATACGGTGCTGAAAACAGGGGATAAACTGAAGATGATGGTCGAGATGCAAAGAAAGTGCTTCGTCTACGTCATCTACCAGAACGCTCAGGGCGAAATGTCCATGCTCTTTCCCTACACCCTGGACCAGTTCACCGACGATTATGAAACCTCGCGGAAGTATTTCATTCCTCAGAAAGATGCATGGTTCGAGCTGGATCGGCATATCGGAGCGGAGACTTTTTATCTGATGGCTTCGTACCAGCGGTTGACGGAGGTGGAGTACCTCATTCAACAGTATCAGTCTGCCGATCCTGACAGGAAACGGGAGATTGCGGGTCAGATGGTCTCTGAAATTCGCAACGTTGGAAAACAGCACCAGGAATACGTCGCACGGACGGATACGCCGCCGGCCATCGGGGGCGTGCCCCGCAGCGTCGAAAGAGCCCTCGGGCGAGATCCTTCGGACATATCGGTCCTTTCGAATCCTATTTCCGCTACCGATTACTACTCGAGGACCTTCACCATCGAACATCGATAGCAACCGGAAACATTCTAAAATCGCTGGGCTTCAAGCCGGGAGAAGCTTTCAAGTAAAAAGCCGGGAACAGCTCAAGCAAGCAGGGCGACTACAGATCGTTGCCAAAGATTACCCGGCAAGACGAAGCAAGGCACGGCAAGGCATTTTGCTGAAGCCCCTACACGGGGCGAAACAGCACGGATGCTTTGCCATGCTTTACCACGAATTTACATCCCTTCACTCTATTCTCCGCAGCTCGTTATGCAGTGCCCTGCCATCCCGTGCGAAAGGCTATACAAGAACTTTCTTGACCGCATCGAGGAGCTCGTCAGCTTCGGGGGGCTTTTCAATGTACATTGTGGGTTCAGGAATCTGCCCCCCTTCGTATTCATCCAGCACTTTCTGTGAATGGAAGAAAGTCTTTTTGGCAAGGGCCGACACCATGATGACCGGGATATCCTTTAGCTCGGGATCGTTCTTCAAGCCCCGATACATGAAAATCCCGCTCTCTTTGGGCATCATGACGTCCATGATGATCAGAGAAGGCTTGTGCTTCCGGGCAGCTTCCAATCCCTCCCGGCCGTCTTCGGCTGCAACGGGCTTGTAGCCGTTCGTCTCCAATAGCGTGGTATAAAACACTCTCATATCCAATTCGTCATCCACTACAAGAACTTTCTTTGCCATTGCTTATTCCCTCCAGGCGCATGAAAAGCGGCTTTGAGCAAAACTGATTCACTACTGCATCTTACCCGGCAGGGTAAATTGCTTCGCCGGATTCCTTATGGCCATAACGTGGCAGTGAGCATACTTGGAGACGTTGGCCACCGTGCTCCCGTGCACCATTCTGTCCAATTCGGATTTTCCAAGGGCTCCCATCACGATCAGGTCGATATCATGATGCCTGGCATACCGAATTATCTCGACGTCAGGGGCTCCGCATTTGATGACCATCACGAAGTTCTTGAAATCTCCCAACCGCTTCTCATAGGCGGCTTTAAGCTCCTTCTCGGCCTGCTCCTCGATGTTCTTGTCGAAAAATGCCTGCCCTTCCGGGTCCTTTTCTCCCGCCACGTGCTCATCGACGATGTTTCTGGCGTAAGTGAAAGGAGAATGGGGCACGTGGAAGATGTGCAATCTGGCCTCGTGCTTTTTGGCCAAATTGAGAGCATGGAGAAATGCAATATTGGCATCGTCGGAAAAATCGGTGCAAAACAAAATGTTTTTGTACTCCACCATGGTCTTTTCCTTCCTGTTTCACTGTGGCTGCAATCAATTGCTTTAAAGCGACGGACAACTCTAAATACCCGGCAACCGGCGATCACTTCTCTTCAAGGTCGCAGGAAAGCACCCGAATGACGCAACAAACATCCCAGTAAATGCGATCTTTGTCAACGATGACATGGCATGATCATCCACTCCCGGTTGTAAAAAACAAAAAACCCGTGGACGAGAGCACATCCACGGGTTCATCAAAATCCCTCCAGCGCAGACCCCGCCGTTCAGGGCGGGGAGAAAGCGCTTATCAGGCATTCTGCATTTCACAGGCCATGATGGTCTGTTTGCAGAGAACCCAGGTGGTAACCGAGCCCACACCGGCGGGAACCGGTGAAATTTTCTCAACCACGGGCTCCACCTCGGCAAAATTCACATCGCCGCAGTATTTTCCGGGATTGTCGGGATCAGGATTGATACCCACGTCGATTACGATCTGCCCGGGCTTTACGAAATTGCCTTTGATCATCTTGGCCTTTCCCACGGCAGCGATGAGGATATCCGCGCTTTGGCAGACTCCCGGCAGGTCCTCGGTTCTGGAATGGCAGATGGTTACGGTGCCGTGCTCCCTCAGAAGCAGCATGGCCAGGGGCTTCCCAACCACCAGGGACCGACCCACCACAACGCATTTCTTGCCCTTGATGGGGATATTGAAATGATGGAGCATTTCCATGCATGCCGTGGGTGTGCAGGGCGGAAAACCGGTCGGGTCATCGGTAAAGACTTTGGCCGCGCCACCGACCGTCAAACAATCCACGTCCTTTTCCACCGGAATCAATGTTCTTATTTTCTTTTCATTCAGGTGCTTGGGCAAGGGGGAAAACATCAGGATACCGTTGACGTCTTTCTTTTGTCCAACTTCGATCACGGCTTTTTCAAAAGCAGCCTGCTCGATATCTTCCGGATACTCGAAAACCTCTGAATCCATGCCGAGGGCGGTGCAGGTCTTTTTGGCGCCACCTTCGTAGAACAGGTCATCCGGACGCTTTCCCACCCGAATGATGCCGAGCTTCGGCGCAATCCCTTTTGCTTTCAGGCCTTCAACTTTTTTTATCAAATCAGCCTTCATGGCATCGGCCACGGGCTTTCCTTTCAACAGTTCAGCCATTGGTCAGTCTCCTTATTTCTTCAATTTTGATATGACGAGGGCCAGGGTTGCATCCGCCATTTTGGAGCCGGTATCGATCAGGTCTTCCATTTCCTTGCGAGTGGCGGCTACGAATGCCTGATCCTTGATTGTATTGAGATTGATGATCACATTCAGACTTCCCGCAATGAGAGCGCTTTTCAAAAACACCACGCCGCATCCCACGTCGGAGATAGCGATCATGGTTCCGATCTCGCCCATTCGGGCATGAATCTTGATCCCCTCGACGGCTGCCCGCATGATTTCCATGGGAACGCCACAGGCTGTCTTGCAGCAGTTTTCCATGGTTTCTTCCTTGAACTTCACCTCTTCGGGGGTGGTTTTGGGAAGCCCGTAAGCCTTGGACAGGGGCTCAAATACTTCCGCGTCCTGGTCCACCAGCCTTTTGAGCTTGGCGATGACACTATCCCCCTTGGCGATGAGCTCTTTCACTTCGCCTTCCACATCCGCATATTTCTTTTTACCAACGGTGAGGTTTCCCACCATGTTGGAAAGGGCCATTCCTATGGCGCCTCCCATTGCAGCCGCGCCGCCTCCTCCAGGAACCGGTGCTTTTGATGCCAGTACTTCAATGAATGCCGAACAGGTTTGATCCAACATTGACATTTTTCTTCTCCTCTTCTGATTAAAAGCCGCAGGGGGGCATATTTTAAAATGTGAATATACTGCTATTTCGCATTCTTCACTGCCGGACACATCTTAGCCTCCGCTCATTGGCGTGAGCGCGGCAGGGATAGACAACGCTTCATTGAGAAAATGATCGAGCAGTCGGAGACCAGGTTGGAAAAGACTGAGATCGCATCGGTGGGAGCTGTGAACGACCTTGTTCCAACCCGACGTCATAGCGCATGTCCCAAGATAGATGATCCTGTATGTAGCATTGGGACGCAAACAGAGGAAGCACCCGGCAAAATGTGCCCGGTAGTGAAAAAAGGGCAGGACACGCTCTCTGTCCTGCCCTTTAGTGGTTTGCTCAAATCACCGGCAGTCAAACCAAAACAAAGGTTAGAACAGTCCGGAGACCTTACCCGTGTCGGAATCCACGTCGATGCGGCGGAAGGCCGGGTTCGAGGAGGTTCCGGGCATCAGGCTGATGGTGCCTGCGCAGGGGCAGAGGAACTTGGCGCCCGAGTAGATCAAAACGTCGCGGATGGGAAGGACCCAGCCCTTGGGCACGCCCTTGATGGTGGGATCATGCGTGAGGCTGAGGTGGGTCTTAACCATCATGGTCGCGTAATCGTTGTACTTATCATCGGCTTCGAGCATCTTTGCCTTGGCTTCGGCTTCGGCCGTCCACGATACGCCGTCGGCGCCGTAAACTTCCTTGGCCACCATGGCTACGCGGTCTCTCAGCTTCATCTCGATGGGATACAGGAATTTGAAATCGTTCGCTTCGTTACAGGCATCGACAACGGCATCGGCGAACTCGAGGGAGCCTTCGCCACCCTTTGCCCAATGCTCGGAGAGAGCGCAACGGGCGCCGGCCGCTTCAGCAGCCTTGCGAACAACGGCGATTTCGGCCTTGGTATCCGTATGGAAAGCGTTGATGCAAACAACGGGATTGATGCCAGCCTTGCGGATGATGTTGATGCAATGGACCATGTTCTCAACGCCCTTTTCCACCAAACCGAGATTCTCTTTGGTGTACGCTTCGGGCAGAGCGATACCGGCCACAACCTTAGGCCCGCCGCCATGCATCTTGAGGGCGCGGATGGTGGTGGTAAGAACGGACACGTGGGGCTTGAGACCGCTGTAGCGGCATTTTACGTTCCAGAACTTCTCGAAGCCGATGTCTGCCGCGAAACCGCTCTCGGTGACATGGTAGTCGAACAGCTTGAGGCCGATACGGTCGGCGATGATCGAGGACTGGCCGACCGCGATATTGGCGAAGGGACCGGCGTGTACCAGGCAGGGCTGAAATTCGGCCGTGCTCATAAGGGTCGGGTTGATGGCATTGCGCATGAAGGCAGCCATGGCATTTCCGACTTCCAGGTCGCCGGTGGTTACGGGATTGCCGCGCTTGTCGAAAGCCACGGTGATCTCGTTGAAACGCTTCTTCATGTCGGCCAGGTCTTTTACGATGGAAAGAATGGCCATGAGCTCGGAGCTTACGGCGATTCCGAACTTGGACTGCATCATGAAGCCATCGGTTCTTCCGCCGATACCGATGATGATATTGCGCAGAGCCTGAGCACAGAAGTCGATGATCCAGCCCATTTCAACGCGGGTGGGGTCGATGTCGAGGCGGCGCATCTTGGTCAGACGGGCCAACTGCTCATCGTTGTAGTTCCGCTCATGCTGCATACGGGAGGTCATAGCCACCATGGCCAGGTTGTGGGCGTTCATGATGTCGTTGATGTCGCCCGTGAGGCCCAGCGAGAATTCCGTCATGGGGATCAGAAGAGCATTACCGCCACCGGCTGCCGTACCCTTTACGTTCATGGTGGGGCCACCGGAGGGCTGGCGCAAGGCACCGCCGACGTTCTTGCCACGCAGACCGAGGCCTTCCATGAGGCCAACGGAGGTCGTGCTCTTGCCTTCTCCAAGAGGAGTAGGCGTAATGGCGGTTACTTCGACGTATTTTCCGTCGGGGCGATCCTTCAGACGGTTCAACATCTTGAGGAAATCGAGCTTGCACAGCCTTCCCATGGGAAGGATCTCATCCTTCTGCAATCCCAGCTTCTCAGCCCATTCCCACGGGGTGGGCATCTTTTTTTCTGCTTCTTCGGAAATCTGCCAGTCCTTCATCTGTGTTGCATCGTAGGGCATCTTTGTTCTCCATCATTACTGAGCATGTTCTAAAGTTATATGTTTCGACCCGTTACCTCTTCATGAACCCCAAAGCTCGAACCCTAAAGCGCGATCTGTGTATATGCCTCGCTTCACCTCCCCCTCAAGGATTAAGGCCTCTCATCAGCGAGAGCGCCCAACGGAAAACCTGCTGTTTTGAGCATGGATCATTCTCGGGCAGCATTCTTGAGCCACAAAAAACGGCCCTGGAAACTTTGCCGAGCGGCGAGCATAAAATGAAGAAAAAGGATGGTGGCAAGTGATGAGTCTGAGAGTGTAGCAATGTTTTTCCTGCCTCGCCCCTCCAAGAGGTTTGTTCAATCTTCCTGCCATACGAGGCAAAAAGATAATTTTTTCACATACAGCGCAAACCTAATTGACCGGCTCTTATTTGTCAAGGAGAAAAGACTTGGGGGGATGATTTGTTGTGAGCTGACCTGACGCTTCCAAGTTAACCTTGAAAGAAGATCGGAACTGAGGGAGCCTCGCTATTACTTTGCCCTTCTCCAAGCCATTGCCCAGGGTAAAAGAAAGCTCTCGGAAATCGTCAACGCCACGGGCATAAGTCAGCCGGTCGCCAATAAATATCTTGGAGTCCTGGCCGATCTGAAGATCGTCGAGCGGGAGCTGCCGGTGACGGAAGAAAAGCCCTTGAATACTTCTGCCTTTTCAGCAAGAAGGGCTTTACCGAGGCCATGACAAAGTGAGCACGAGAGGAAGGCGTCATCTTGTTCGCGGAGGAAAACATCATGATCACTCATCCTTAGCGTTCCAATCCGATCGAGGGAAAGATAGTGAGTCAATTCTCCTTTGGTTATGGCAACAGGCATTCTGCCGTCTGCGTACTGGAACCGCATGAGAAGCTTGTCCGAGCCGTCAAAGACGGCGAGCAGCCCGGCCATGCCCTGCCAGAGGTATTTTTCGGCGTTCAAAAGGTTTCGTGCCACCACACTGCCGACGGAAGGCGGTCCGTGGGTATCCCGATCAGCACGACTGAAGAGGGCTTCATCACACAAGAGAGGTTACGTACAGTCATGTCGTCACATCCCGTCAATCAAGGTAGAAGGCAGAATTCAAGAGCCGGAAAAACTTCATGGATTCATTTTGCCTGTCATTTGAAACTGATCACCTCTGTTTTTGCCTTTTCACGATTCCCGGTCCCTCCGGGACCAATTGAAATCTCGTTGGGCTGCACTTTGATGGAACCGTTGTATCCGGCGCCCAAGCCGAAGGCACCGGTACGCATCATAATAAGTCTGCTGCGAAGCACTCCTCCATCGCCATATTCAGTATCGATCGAAAACTTGACCAGAAGCAAGTCGCAAAAAATCCCTGAGCCTCCAGTGCCTCCCCACGTCTCGACCACATGCATCCCGTTGGCCAGCAGGCCAAGATGTTCGTACTGAAAAAACAACTGATCCTGTCCCTCGGTCCAGGCTGCTCTGACAATTCCTTTTTCGAGAACAGTGATTTCCGCGCTGTACCGGTTCTCCCCCCCTTTAAGGTCCACGGCTACCGGACCCGGAAACAAATCGGACTGCCATGGGAGCAAATCATTCAGCGGGCGGGGGTTGATAGGCTTCCCCTGAAAGGTGAAATGCTCATTGGCCTCTCGGAGCGCATCTTGCACTGTCTTTTGCATACCGCTTTCCAATTCGGCGATTCTGGATTTATAGGCTTTGAGCATGCACGGCGCATCCTGACAGGCATCCCGTCCGGTTTTGATCCAACTTTGTTGTTCTTTCTTCACTCGCTCCTTATCCGATGGACTTTCCATTGCCCGGCGATACATTTTGGCCAATTCATCATCCGCTGCCGATAACTGTTGATCGCTGCAAATGAGCTTTTCCGATTTGGTAGCAGCCTTGGAACAATCGAAGCTCGCGGATGTCGAAAGGTCCACTCCGACAAAAAGCACCAACGACATGTTACATAAAATACTAAAGTACTTCATTGCACCCCCGTTTTTCTGTTTGATGTAGGTTACCGGCGTTCACTCAACTTGGCCCGATTTCGTCCGATACGCTGGGGGGAAGCCTCTCAGGCGCAGCCATTCAGGCTCACCCCGCGCTGTCCGAGTCAGGCCACGTTATTTTCCCTTCTTTTCGATCACCGCGGCCCCGCCCAGATCCCCCAGCCGGGCTTTTTCCAGGTCGGTCCATAGAGTGCCGGGACCGGCGTGAAGGATATTGACCGTGAGCTTGTCACTCAGGCTCATGGCGAAGGTCCAGAGGTTATAGGCGGTGGGGTCCCCGAAGGCTTTGACCTTCAACTGGAACCCTTTGGCTTTTTCGCCTTCCACCAACTGAACCTTGTCTGCTTCGGCCTTGCCGAGTTGAATCGTCTTTTGGGCACGAACAGCCGCCGACTCCTTTTCAATCAGGGCTGTCAGCTTCAGCGTCTCTCCACCTATTTCCGCCACCTGCTTTTCCTGATCGGCCAGGATCTCCGCCTTGAGCTTTTCGGTCTCCTGGGCAACCTGTTCCCGCCTTTGCTCGATCAGACTCATCTCGGTGTTGAGCTCGGCCATCTTTCTCGCCGTGTTCTGTTTCTCCTTATTGGTCAGATCCTGTTCCTGCGCAATACTGGCCTGCTGGATCGGATCCAGGATCTGCATTGGAACGTTGACGTGACGGATGAGGGCACTGTGGATGATGATCTTTTTTTCGGACAAGGTTCTCGCAAGGTTTTCGGTCAGGTCGTTCTGGAATTTCTCGCGGCCTTCCCCCACAATGAAATCCCTCGCACCATAGGCGGACCCTTTCAGACGAGAGACGGACAGGATCTGCGGCATAATGATTTTGTCCACGGCGGCCGGCAGGTCACCGTAATTGCGGTATATCCAGGAAATATGCCTGGGCAGGAGCTCGAATTCCACCGTCATGTCAAGGCCGATCTCGAAGCCGTCGCGTGAGGGAAACTCCACAAACTGGTTGAGTACGAAGGTTGAAGTGGATTTGTCGGCAAGCTGCGGCTTTCCGCCCGGTTCCGGTTTGGCCGGCCTGGCTTTCTGCTCCGGGGCGCCGGCAGTATGGCTCTTCGAAAGATACCCCGCCCGTTTTTCCTGCTGCTCCATCAGGAGAGACTTCTGCAATTCATCCACGGCGCGGTTTTGCGTGGTGATCTGGCCCTTGGTGATCACTTCACTGCCCTTTTTTCCCAGAAGCGAGACCTGATTGACCCCGATTTCCAGCACATCCACGCTAAACTGACGAGGATTGATATAGTAAAGACCGGGTTGGAGGACATCCTCACGCACCCCCTTCTGCTCCGGACCCGCGAACTGGCCTTCGGGTGCCTGCTTGCCGGAAAGGGAGGTGATCACCCCGTCGTAGCCGATAGGAATACTGATGGCATCGATGGTGTCGATCTTGTAGCCCACAGGGTTCATGCGATACTTTCCAGGCCCCAGCACTTTGCGCCAGATCCCTTTCTGTCCGGGCTCGGCAAGGAATTCGCCCCGGGGCAGCTCTTCTCCGACCTTGGAAGTCACGACACCTACCTTGCCCGTCGGTATGACGAGAACCGGAACGATACTGTACTCGTAGAGGACTGGGTTGAGGAAATAGCGTCCTTCGCCCAGGACGTCCTCCTGAACGCCTTTCTGCCCTTTTCGGGCAAGGATCTGAGCGGGGGCCAGGGGCTCCCCCGTCTTGGCCGTGATCACGGCCATGTGATCGGGCGGAACGTAGAAGCGGCAGAAGCACCATTGCCATACAAGCCATGCGCCGAGAAGGACAAGAACCAGGGATACGATCGAGGAAATCAGTCGTTTCATCGTCCCCCCTCCTTTCGTTGTGGAAGGTAGGGCAGAAAGAGTCCACCCAGTCCATTTTCCTGATCGCTGCTCATGATGCTCGTGATGCGAGGCCCCAGCCGTTCATAGAGTGCATGGCGGGATAGATTCATACCCGTCTCGAACGCCTTCACCTGACCGGTGATGACATTGGCTTCGGCCGTGTTTCTCAGGCTGATCACTTCCTTGTCCGCCTCGGCTTTCAGCAGGATGGCCTCCGCCTGGGCCGTCGCCGCATCCCTTTCCAACCTGGCCACTCCCAGGTCCTTGTTGGCGGCCGTCACGCGGACCGCCTGGTCCTGCTTCGCCTTGATAACGGCCCGGATACTTACGGTGTCGGCCTCGACCTTTTCCTTGTTCTGCTGCGCCAGCATTTCCTGCCGGGTCAGCTCCGCCTTGGATTTGGCCTGCTCGATCTGCTGCTCGTACTTCTTGGCGGTCTGGACAGCCACCTCGCGGTCCCGAATGATGCTGGCAATTTCGTCAGGCGGACTGATGTTGCGGATCAGGACGGATTTAATGGCAATCCCCCAGGGAAGGCACAACTGCTTGAGATGGGCTTCCAGATTGTCCTGGAACCGCTGCCGGGTATCTCCCGTAATGTAGTTCTTGGCGGGATTCTTGCTTCCTTCGATTCGGCTGAACCCGCGGGCCCGGGGCAGGATGATCTTCTTCAGGATATCTTCCATGTCCCCCACCTGGTGAGTCAGGATGGCCGCTTTGTCAGGCATCAGCGCATACTCGATGGTTCCTTCCACGTGGATGGAGAAACCGTCCACGGTGAGAAAGTTGATGGCATCCTCGCCGCTCATCTCGAAGCGCTGGCTCTGCAGGTTGACTTCGAATACGTTGAACATGTAGGGATTGAGATAATAGGTGCCGGGATCCAGAACCTGGGCCTGCACGCCCTTGAGATCTTTCGAGACGAGGAACGTATTGCGCTCGTCGGGAGGCAATTCGCTATTGAGAACGTCTTGTCCCGTCAAGGAGGTGACCACCCCGGTGTATCCGGGCCGAATGGCCGTGGCGTCGAAGAGTTGGACGCTGTAGGCGTAAGGGTTGATGCGATACTTGCCGGGTCTGAGGATATCCCTGACGATCCCCTTGGATACGTCCGTGGCGATGATGTGGCCGTGAGGAAGATCCTCCCCGTAAAGCCGGGTCAACACGCCCAGCTTGCCTGCCGGAATGTCGGTAATCTTGACGACTTGCCAGTCCCAGGAATAGGGGTTCTTGAAGTATCTGCCTTCGGAGAGCACTTCCAGTTGTATCCCCTTCTGAGCCGGACTTTGGGCCAGGATCTGCCCCGACGGCAGGTCCTCGCCCGTCTTGTGGATGAGAATCACCATTTGTCCCTGCCCTGGCTCGATTCGGCAGTAAAACCAGATCCACATGGGAAATCCCAGAGCCAGGACCAATAATGCAACCGTTAGCTTGAAGGGTCCGGGCAGTCTGGGCGCCGGCGGAAATCTTCGCCAAAAAGGGACGGACCGCGGGTCTTTAGACTTCTGCTCCTCACTCATTGAACCACCTCCGAATATGTTTCGGAATTTGCCAGGCTCAACCCTGATTCTATCGGATCTTGTGTCTTTTTCGATTCCCGAGGTCCGCTTGGGACTTCGCTCCGGTCAGTATGCATGAGCAGTAGCAGGCAAAATGTCCTGGGAGGTCTTTCGAAATACCCCCTCGGGACATGCATGCCGTGTACATCCTCAGGCTTAACTTACCGAAAGTCACAAGAAAGAGCAAAAACACAAAATCCGTTGGAATCAACGATATCCCGCCTCGCGACATTCGCCGCTGAAATAGACCTGTCCCCTGTAGCAGGACCGGCACAGGTGAAAGATCCCCGTGCAACATCCACAAAAAATCCTCAAGAGTGACACCGCCGCCATCATGGGAGATTACCTCGCTTGAAAGACCGGATACCTCACAAAAAGCGATTCCTCAATATTTTTTTCATCATTTTTCAAGACTTGGCCTCGATATCCCCCAGGATTTCAAAAAAACCGTGGACGATCGCACTTCAACTCCCATCCCCCGATGATTTCCTTCTTATCAAAGGATGGCTGTAGACTTTGAAAAAAAGAGAGGCAGACGATGTCACGATCCGTCGCTGAGACCTGATCGAACCCGAAAGACCGATGGGAGCTTTTCCTTCGTGGAGCACCGCAACAAGAGTGACCGAAGCGGTTGTCGCTCAGGCTGAGGAGTACCTGAAAAACAGACTCGAGGGGGAGCGCAAAGCCGATGATCTCCCTCTCGATGAGCGTCCAGGTGTGGACCGGCTCGTGGCGGAGCTCGATGCCTGCAAGGTCAGAACGGGTGTGCTTGTTCCATCTGAAGCGAATGAGGAGGTCAAAGCCGGGCAAATGAGAAAAACAACTACTTGACACTGATAACGCATGGCGTTAATATCCCTTCATCATGATACAGACATTCGCTTGCAAAGAAACGGAGAAGGTTTTTCAGGGTGCGATTCACGACCATTGGTAACCGGCTGTAGGAGTTTGACCGAATCCGCGCGATCCCTCAAAACAGCGGCCAGCGTGCATCAAACTTACCAATGGTCGTGAATCGCACCCGGTTTTTCAGGGCCGTTTTTCGCGGAAACTGCCGCAAGATATCCAGAGACTTGGCCATATGAAATTGCTCATGCTGAACGCAACACCTGATTTGGAATCGCTTCTAATTCCTCCCGGGAATCGCTTGGAGGCGCTTGTGGGGGATAGGACCGGCCAACATAGCATCCGAATAAATGACCAATGGAGAATCTGCTTCTACTGGCGGGACGGAAATGCTTTCGATGTTGAAATTACCGATTACCACTGAATGGAATTTGCCATGAAAAGAGACTTTGCTCCGATTCATCCCGGAGAGATTTTGCTGGAGGAGTTTTTGAAACCCATGGGCATTACGCAATATCGGCTTGCCAAGGATATAGCCGTTCCTCCACGGCGCATCAACGAAATCGTACAAGGCAAGCGGGCTATTTCGGCGGATACAGCACTGAGGCTTGGCCGTTTCTTTGGGATGTCACCTCAGTTTTGGATCAACCTGCAAGCCCATTACGACTTGGAGATCGCCCAAGAGGCGATAGGAGATCGCCTGGATCTCGAGGTTAAGATCTACAAGAATACCGCATACATGCAAAATATTGCCGGATAATTGTACCATGAGACTCAATCTGCCCTTTCCGACACCTCATTCATCAAGCTTTTGAAATATCATCAATCATAGATTTTAGCACCCTAACAAAAACTTCACCAGCGCCATGCTTTTCGGCGTCTGGTGCAACGGTTGGTTGGGTCTCCTTCTTCATAGACATCTCGCCATGGTCGAATCAGAACAGTAGAGGAAACGCATAATTTCATGGGCGTCCCCTATTCCCCCCCCTACCGGTAATTCTGGCTGCCACTGACCAGAAACAGCAAGAAAGTAGGCGAGACCCAAGGATACATAATCTTGTCCGAGACCGACTCGGCCTTGGAAGCCGAATCGGTCGTTTTCCCTTAAAGAATGGTAAGTTAGGCTAGTGCTACAAAACTAAAACGATCATCCCGATGACAACCGTCAACGTTGATATTCCACAATCATAGTAGTGGTCTGATCTTTGACGATAGATACCCTTTTGGCGAGTGGAGTCTTCCAGCCCGGGATTGACTTGAATTGGGCAAGCTGTGGACCCACGAAAAGATTTTCTACAAGTGCATCGCTTTTCTTCCATACTCCTCCTTCCACATTCCATCGCGCTCCTGCATTGACAGCTTCCTGCGGGATCACGGTCACCAGGAGGGAGCCCGTTGCTTTCTTTGAAGCCAAGCCCTTGTGTCGCACATCGTGATGGAACATCGGCCATGGTGAATTGGCTGGTCCATAGCTACCCTTGAGAGCATAGACATTACCATCATATGACCCTACATAGACGATCCCATTAGAACCTATGGTGGGGGAAGACATCACACAGCTCCAAGTCGTATACGGCCATCCCGGTTTGGGATTCCCATCCGGCTTGAGCGCATAGACGTTACCATCTGCTGCCCCAACATAAATGGTCCCATCAAGACTTATGGCAGGGGAAGAGGAAATAGAGGAAGATGCCAATGTAGTCCCAGCCACAAACGGCCACCCCGGCTTGAGCGTTCCATTCGGATTGAGCGCATGGATACTGTTGTTAGCAAGCCTCGCATAGATAGTTCCGTCAGAAGCTATGGCAACAGAAGCTGGCGAGGTAGAATGCCACATCCCCCCCGTCATATACACATACGGCCATCCCGGTTTGACTGTCCCGTTCGGATTCAGAGCATAGACGCACCAATCACCATTCGCCACATAGATAGTCCCATCAGCACCGATGGCGGGGGATGATAACACAGAGCCCCAAATCCTAAACGGCCACCCCGGCTTGAGCGTTCCACCACGACTGAGCGCATAGACATTACCATCGGATGACCCAACATAAATGGTTCCATCAGCACCGATGGCGGGGGATGATAACACAGAGCCCCAGGTCATGAACGGCCATCCCCGTTTCAATGTCCCATTCGGATTGAGGGCATAAACCCGCCAATCGTTCGACCCCACATAAATGGTCCCGTCAGCACCGATGGCGGGGGAAGAGGATACTGACAATCTAGTCTGATATGGCCACCCAGACTTGAGCGTACCATCTGGATTGATGGCATAAACCCTACCATCTGACGCACCCACGTAAATGGTCCCATCAACTCCTATGGCGGGAGAAGAGACGACAGAGCTCCAAGTCGTGAATGGCCACCCAGACTTGAGCGTACCATCCGGATTGATGGCATAAACTTGCCAGTTAGTGGACCCCACATAAATGGTCCCATCAGCACCGATGGCGGGGGAAGATAATACGGCTCCTCCGGTTCCAAAATTCCACTTCAGCAAATTGGCATGATAATAGTAATTGTACCCATGCAGCTCACTTCGCCATTGGGGCCACAGTATCCCCAAAGCCATGCAAGCCACAGCCAATGTGATCATGATTGTCCGAGACTTCTTTCTCTCCGTACCCATAAACTCATCCCCCTTTTGTTGTTTGAATTGATGACAGTTGTGAAACAACACCCAGCAGTGAAAAAAAGACAACGACGACCCACAGGCGTAAAAAGGTCAGCTCCAGACCGGCAGCTATGCAGAAACTAATCAGCCCTCCCAGCACGCCTGCACCAAACACCCGGACTTCTCTATCTTCAGACGACAGTATGCGCCGAGCTTTGCTTATTACGCACGCCAACAAGTATCCGAAAGCGAGGAGACCAACAATCCCCTGCTCGGCAAGGATTTCGATGTATAGATTGTGAGCCCAGGGAATAACCCGTGGATCGACATGAAGCCAGTCGGGAAAACTCATACGATGGAGGTAGTTTTGGTAGAATGAAAGGAAACTGTGCGGTCCATGGCCCAGAAGGGGTGCATCGAGAAACATGGACCAGGCACTGAGCCAGAGAGGAATTCTCCCTGCGCCATCCCAGTATTCAATGCATTTTGCGACGACCCGAAACCCCAGGAATCCGTCCAGGATCACCACCAGAATGAAGATCGTTAAACCGCATGGCAGGACTAATCGAGGGCGAAGACAGGAAATAGTGCAGCTCACGGACACCATTAAAGTCAGCAACGCGACCCTGCTCTGAAAAACGCAGGCGGTACAAAGCCCCAAAACGAGCGATAAGACTGCTATAACCCCTGACATACTGCGGGGGTGCAAATAAAACAGGGTCAATGAAAGAGGAGCGATGAGCGAAAGGAGTGTTACATCATTGGGGACGACAAGAAGAGGACTTCCCACCTTCGATACCCAGTCAGACGGTTCAATATCTGAATTCATCCAGGCGGTTCCCAGCAAAATGGCAGCCAGTCCGAGTGCAACCGAGGAATAGCAAATATACAAAAGGCGCGTTCCCCGCATCCCTTCAAAGTGGTCGGCCACGATAAAAAAAAGGAGAAGACCGGGCAGAAAAGAAACACTGAGGCGTCCGCTTCGACTCATCTCTTCAGAGAAAAGAATGGATAAGCCTGTCGCCGCCAAGAAGATGAAGAGCGGCATAGTTAGCGCAGCGCTCGTGATCGGCTTGTTCCCGGGCCTGAATACCGTTGCCAGTATACTGATGAGGGCCAATACGATCAGCGGGACATCAAGATCAATTCCAACGAAAAATGGAATAAACAGGCTACAAAAATACGCGCATACTCCAATCGCCCCTAGTGCGGATATTCCACGTGAGCGCCAGTCAAGCAGCTTGTATTGTAGCAACGCAATATTCCCGGCCAAGGATATACCTCTCTAAGGCAAAACACCGAAACCCCATCCATTGAACGGCCTTCATTATTGCTAGGCGATCTAAATAGCACCGATCCGGGAAAAGATTTAACTTTACATGCAAAAAATTCGCGATAACATAGGCTGAATATCACGCCATATATTCCTACTGATAAATGCTTAAGGAGTATATAAGCCAGTAGCATATTAAAGGAATGGAGTCAAGAACATTTTGGAGTCCCGGTGAATTTCAATCTACCTCTTTGCCATCGAAACCGCGTTGATGTAAGCAGCAACATAGCAGGCTGTGAGGCTGTGAGGTAGCGAAGTTCGGAGGTTCACCTATACGTGTCAAGCGAAGAGAATATGGACGAAAATTCCTTCTTGAAAGATGAATAGATAGTGAAAGGGGAAGAATCGTGGTTGTCGCCGATCTATCAGCCTGTCGGAGAAATAGATCGGGCGCATTTGAAAAATGCGCCCGATCAGGGTTGTCAGCCTTCGCGCCTGCCCCGAGGGGCTCGATCCATCACGTCTACGACGTCGCGGAATACTTGCCGACACTCGTATCTTCCTCCCATTTGCCGTCTTCACAGATCATACACTTTCCCATCACGCACAACCCCGTGCCGTCTGAGTAGCCGAGGCCTTCGTAGGTGCACTTCTTTCTCTCGCGTGTTTGTTCCATGGTCGCTCCTCCTTTCCGCCCCACAACGCTTGCGTGAGCCGGAAAATCCAGCATAAAAGCCTATCCGAAGAACCACCTGGGCTTATCCCAGCCCGGTACGCCGTAATGTTCTTCGGACAGGCCATAAAGAGTCGATATCGAAAAAGGCGACAGCCTCTAGCAATTGCACAGATTCCTGGAATTTCTCACTTTATCCACCCACCAACCATCGATGCAAATCTTACAGTTCAGCCCTTGGCTGTCGCATTCTTCGGAGCCATGCTCATGGTCCCTGCTTCCCACAAGGCAACTTCTGTTGTCCTCAAATGCGTCAAGATACATCCCAATCTCCTTGCAACGCGGGCGACCGTCCTTCTCCAGGATTACAAGCCTCCACCCTCCACTTTCGGAAGCGGAGAAGATCTGCGGTCGAGCCCGCATGATTCTCAAATCACTACTAACTATACAAAAAGTATAAGCATGTTTCCGCTCTTCCGCTATGGAAGTTGGACATATGAGACAATACTCAAGTTAAATCTCGGCTCTTTCCTTTTCACAATGGCCTCTCTTGCAGGTAAAGCCTCCTGGCGTTTCCATTCAAAACCCTTTCCGCGACGGTTTCCGCCTCTCTTGCGGTCAGGTCGGAATCCCGGATGGCTTCATCCAGGACGTCAGCCAGTACTTTGCGTCCCCATTTTGCGCCCAGATAATAGAGCTCGGGGATCATGCGGGCATCGGATGAGAACAGCAATTTGGTTGTCGGTGCAAGCTCCATGAGCTGCCGTACCAGGTTTCGCATTCCTTCCACGCTCAAAAACGGTATCGCCAGGCCGAGGTCCACAAATACCCGAGGATAGACGGAAGCAAGGTACCCTGCTTCCCGGACAAAAGGATAGCCTGCATGGAGGAGCACGATGGGAGCCTTGCGCCGGCGCGGATCTTCGAGCAAGGGTCTCAGGTGCAGAGGGTTTCCCAGCCTCAGGTCCATGTCAGGGTCTCCCAGACCGGTGTGGAACTGAACGGGTATCCCGTGCCTGGCGGCGACATCGAGGGCCAGGGGTACGATAAAATCGATGAAAGCCTTGTCCACGAGACGCTGAGGCTTTTCCCGTGCCTTCCGTCTTATTGCTTCAAAGCTCGACCGGACAGCTTCTTGTGGCGCTTCGGAAATCCGCAGCCCGCTACGGTAGGCCGCAATGCTCTTGAAAGCGACGACTTCGGCGGGTGGAGGATCGATGCAGTTTAGGAAGTTTTCTAGGAAAGCGTCGAAAGAGCCGGCCGACGGAATCAGGGTTTCGGCGAGGTATTCCAGCCGCAGAATCCGTCTGACCGGAAGGAACTGCCGGTGCCAATCCCAGGGAAGGATTTCTTGGGGAAGAAACCCGTCGTCAAGGAAAACCGCCGAGAGATGAGCCGCTTGAAAACACAGGGCGGCAAGCTTTTCGATACCGAGCTCCCGACGTCGGGACAGGATCGCCTCTTCCGAGGCTTCACACTCTAAAAGGGAGGCAATATCCCGGAGACTCCGGCGGAAAAAGAGCGTCTGCCGAGCGTGATGCTGAAAGCCGGCAAGATCGTTGCTCTCGGTAAAAGCTTCGGCGTAGGAACCGGCTTCGACCGCCTCCGGCTTCAGCAGGTTGTGGGCGTGTTGGTCCAAAGCGGGGATATGTCGAAGATCCATTGCGGGCTCGTTTTCAGTTCAGCATTTGCCGCCGGGCCATCAGCGATCTTCCATCGATGACCTTTCAATAACGTTCCAACAAAAGCCCGACTTCCATTTCCGGAGTCCAGTCCTTCATGGTTTCCCACTCGACTTTGCGCACTGCCAGGTAGGCTCTCGCCAGATCGTGTTTGAGGGCTTTCAGCAAGACTTCGTCTGCTTCCAATCGACCTATGGCATCGCCCAGGAGAGTCGGGAGCGGATCGATGCCCATAGCGGAGCGCTCGGATTCCGGGATGATTCCGGGATCGACACTGACCGGCTCGGGCAGCTCCAAACCATTCCGAACGCCGTCCAAACCGGCGGCGATGACGGCGCCGAGGGCCAGATAGGGGTTAGACGAAGCGTCCACGGTTTTCAATTCGAAGTGGGTTGGACTTGGCGCCTCGGGGTTGGTAGGAACACGGATGGCAGCTTCACGGTTGTCAAATCCCCAGCAACGGAAAGCTCCGCTCCAGCAGTGAGGACGAATGCGGCGATACGAGTTGACGCTCGGGGTGGTCAGAGCCATGAGGGCCGGCAGATGCCGCAGTATCCCGGCCATGAACCGGCGTGCCACGGGCGAGAGATCCCCGGAGCCGCCGGGATCGGGCAGGAGATTGTTTCCATCCTTCCAAAGGCTGAGGTGCAGGTGACAACCGCTGCCGGCCTGATCGGCGAAGATCTTGGGTACGAAGGAGGCCTTCAATCGATGCTGCAATGCCACTGTACGCACGGTTTCCCTGAAGGCGATCTGCTGATCAGCAGCCGCCATTGCATGAGTATAGAGCATGGAGATTTCTTGTTGGCCGGGCCCCGATTCGGGATAATATTGCTCCACCGTAATCCCCTGGGCAATGAGGGCGTCGGCAATGGCGTCGATGACGTTTCGCTGCAAGTCCATGGACAGAGTGGCTGCAAAAGGGGTGCTATCCGCCGGGATAGCTTCTCCGGACGAGGCTTCGAGCAGATAGAACTCGTTTTCGAAAGCAGCCATGACTTCAAATCCCGCTTCAGACGCCTCGACGATCATACGCCTCAGAAAAAATCGAGGGCAGAGCGACCAGGGCTTGCCGTCGTTGACCATATCGCCCATCACGCGGGCATGGCCGGGTGCATAGGGAAGCAGGGTTAGCGTGTCGAGATCGGGAACCAGGCGAATCTCCCCGACGGGACCGAGACCGCTGCCGGGTGCCGGTGCATCGAGCGTTACCGGAACTGCCTGCTGGGCCGCTGAAATCCCCACTCCGTGCTTGATATAGTCCAGGAGCCTGCCGTGATGCACGGCCTTTGCCCGAATGACATTGCCATTATCACACCAGAGAATTCGGACGAATTTCACCTGTGCCGCACTTAGCAAATCAAGAATGTTCTCTGCCATGGCTTCTCTTTCTTGATTTTGGGGGCGGAGCCGGCCCTGGAAAGAAAGTGCTGGAACGCCGACTGACCCAAGGATCTCTAAGGCCCCTCACTGTGAGACTTCACTCAGGATGACCGTGACATTGTCATGTCCTCCGGCGGATTTTGCCAGATCGATGAGCGTATCGATCTTTGCACTGATATCCGGATCGGAGGCTAGAACTTCCTGGATGCGTCCATCGTCGACGAGGCTTGTCAGGCCATCGGAGCAAAGTAGAAACATATCTCCAGGAGCCACTTTTCCTTTGAGGAAGTCAACGGCGAGAGCTTCACCGGTTCCAACCGCTCTGAGAAGGACGTTTCGATAGCGATGCACTTTGGCCTGATCACGGCTGATGAGCCCCTGGTCCAACTGTTGTTGAACCAGCGAGTGATCCTTTGTAAGGAGCTTCAACTGTCCTCTCCTGTAAAGATAGGTTCTACTGTCGCCGATATGCCCAAGCGAGAACTTGTCATCATGGAGGAACAACAGCTCAGCCGTACACCCCATTCCCCGGTGCTCGGGATTGGCCTTCACGTGCTTCAAGATCCTGCTGTGTGCAAGCACATAGACTTTCTGAAGGAGCTCCTGAGCTTCGAGACCGGCCTGCGCACTCTGATGATGATTCGAGAAAACCTCCAGAGCCGCCTGTGCAAAAATCCCGCTCGCCAGCTCCCCCGCGGCCGCCCCACCCATTCCATCAGCCAGCACGTTGATCCCCAGGCTTTCGTCGACCAGAAATGCATCTTCATTGTTCGAACGTTTGAGACCCCTGTCGGACTTGCCGAATGAAGCTATTCTAAACATTTTTTCTATCCGGGTGAAAGTTTATAAAATGTCTTGGCGGGGTCAATATCCGACAGATGTAAAATCAAAAATCTATTTTTCCCATCCCCGCGGAGCAGTGGCCGGATACCAATGGGCAAAGATACCCTCACCGGTATCGGCAAAGCACACTTCTCTGTAAGGCACTTCATAATAAAAATCGGCTCGAAATGGAAATGATTAATTGAATCATCTTCTTGAAAATGATTAAATGCAGCGGATTTTCGGGTTGTCCAAAGATCACGGTAAAGCCGCTCCGTTCCGCGCCTGGCGCTGAGGATTACCAGCTCGGGACGGGCGTTTCAGATGACTCTAACCAGGTGTTTCGGGAAATGAGAAAGCCGCCGATTATCATAGTACAATTGGTTCACCTTCATGGCCCTTTGAAGGGTGAGATTCAGGAATTTACCGAGCCGGTCATTGCCATCGGCCGCCATTCAACCTCGATCGTGCGATTTCCAGCCGACCTTGGAATCATCTCCCGGAAGCATGCTGAAATCAGGAGGGAGGGAAATCGCTTCAAGCTGGTGGATCTCAGCACCAATGGCACCCTGGTAAACGGAAAGCCGGTCAAGGAAGTCTATCTGAAGGATGGTGATGTACTGACCTTCGCGGAAGGCGGGCCAAAGGTGAGCTTTCTCACCCAGGTGAAAGAAGACGTGACCGAGGTTGAATCAATCGACGAGGTACCTGCCAAATCGGAAGAAGCTCCACCAGCCCCTTCCCTTCGGCAAACACCTCACGACCGACCACATCTTGTCGATGCTCAAGCCATCCGGACGGACCCCGCTCTTTCCGCCTCTTTTGCTCCTGGTGATCTCTCCCCTGCTTCTCCTCCCGCTACCCCTGCTCCTCCCGCTCCTGAGCAAGCGCCGCGCGGCAGCCGGTCCCTCCGAGTGGAAGAGCCTCCACCAAGAGCCCAAGCGCGCGATGCCCGCTTCGAGGATCAGGAAGCCGTGGAGGTTCAGCCTGCCATTGCCCGGCTGGTCTTCCAGTATGGACCTACTTTACGATCCTTCGAGCGCCTGCCCGTTACCATCGGAAGACATCCGAACTGCCAGGTGAGAATCGAACACCCCGCGGTGCTCGATATGCATGCGCAGATATTCTTCCATCAAAACCGCTACTGGGTGAAGGATCTTACCGGACGTGGGATCATTCAGCTCAACGGCCGGCCGATCAATACTCAGGCACCTCTCGAGGTTGACGACATCCTGGCTTTCAGTCCCCGGGGACCCGTTTTCAAATTTCTAGGGGAAGGCCGTCTGGCCGAAGCGGAAGAACAGTCTCCCGATACCGGAGCTTCCGAGGAGAAGGTGCAAGAGCCCCGCGCGGATTCTCAAAGTCGAAAGCCCGCTCAGGAACATAAGTCTCTCCTCAAGAGGTTTCTGCATTGATCTTGTCGGTGAATGGGTGAATGGGTTTGAAGCGCCATTCTCGCAAAAGAGGAGCGCCGTGACGGTAATGATCGACAGTAGCCGGTTATTTGGTTCTGGAGCGTTTCCTGGCCGGCTTGTACGGATCAACGAGGGGGTTGTTCAGCTCAAAGCCGAACAGCCGGGGGTTCTCTCCTATGACCGCGGCAGACACGATGAAAAAGATATAGTCATAGGTCTCCTTGGGAATCTGACTCCTAAACTGCCTGAGAAAAGCCCAGAAGTTTCTCTCTCTCGGGTTTTCGGGCATCTTCTTGATCAAATTGCGGACGTTTCCCTGCCCCCAGTTGTAGGAAGCCATGACAAGCAGCCCTGAAGCCTGAGCTTCGGTATTGTATATGTCCCTCAGGAATCTCGAGGCAGCCGCGGTAGACTTTTCAAAGTCATGCCGCTCATCGGCCGGGTCGGTGATGTCCTCATCGACCAGCGGCCCCGTTCGAAGCCCATATTGCACGGCTGTGGCAGGAATGAACTGCCACATGCCTTTGGCGATACCGTAGCGAGTCTTAGGTCCGAAGGCATTGATGTCGAAGTTGCTTTCCTGCAGCGCAAGGTAGAAGAATTGGGTAGGAAGGCCATATACGCTCAACAGTTCGACTATCCTGGTATTATAGCGATTATTGACGGCTTGGTCTATGCTCCGTTTCAGTCGATTGGTAGCTCTCCATTTATTGATGTAAGCTTTGACTTCTCCCATGAATTCCGGAGGCACGTTAACCTCGCACTCGCCAAATATCCGCGTAATGTGCAATATAGCCAGATCCTCTTCGCTCATGCTATTGCTGTATATGTCAAGTCGATCAATGAAGCGATCATAACTCTTTTCCATTTCGTCATGTTCCGCCTTGTACTGATTGATCTGCTCTACAATCCTGGCATCCGCCATGGATTCCACGGCCATCTCGATATTGGCGAGCTTGAGCTCCAAAGATTTCATGGTATAGAAGATATCCTCGGCGATCTGCCTCATCTTCTTACTCTGAAGATGCTGATAGGTAGCATACCCTGCCGCAATGAACAGCAGCAAGACAACGAAAGCAATGATCTTGGAGTACCTCCATCGCTGTTTCTTCTGCACTCGCTCAAAAGCACGGCGTACCATGAGAGTGTCGATACCGATATTTTCCTCGTCGGACTTGGAGAAATACCGGTTCATATAGTAGGTGGCAGTATGAATATCTTCGGGTGACGAGGCGGAAGGGGGCTTCGCCGTTGTCTGTACGTGCTCATTATCGGAGAGGGGAAGGGAGGCATTGGGGGCGGCTTGTGTATCTTCTCCGGACCACGTTCGAGAAATCCCGGGATTCTCCTCACCCGGAATCGGAAGGGGGGTGAGGATCGATGAAATATGCGCATCTACCCGGAGAGGCTCGATTGTCAGAGAGAGCAAAGGGCCACCTTTTCCGAGCTCGACCGTTGTATTTTCAGTCAGGATCGTTTGCTCTATTCTGTTGCCGTCAACGAAGGTGCCGTTTCCGCTCTGGAGATCGCGCAGCCACCATTCTCCCTGATAGTGAAAAACCTCGGCATGAAACCGGCTGACTACGGGCTCGCGTATCTGAACCTGCGACTCCTTGTCCCGCCCGATTCGGAAAGACTCTTCGAAATAGTATTCGTTTCCGGGCGACCTGCCTGCCTTGACGATCACCTTAAGGCGGGGAGGAGCCAAAGCAGGGGAATCTGCCGGCTTCGATTTTGGTTCCTTGGGCTCGCTCATGTATTGTTGCCTCTGACTCCTCCGCCAACCTCCTGCCGGCCTGTCGGAGAATCGAACGTTGAGAAAATTGCAGACGGGCGCTCTCCATTCATGACCTCTTCAACAGACTGCTAGTATTTCTCGAATACATATACATACCTGTCACCCGAATCCGTCGGAATCCTCGTCACACGGAAATAGGTCTCCTGGGAGGTGGTCTTGCCCTCCGCCTCCACAATGCCTTTCAATGCGTATTTGCCCTCCGGCAGGTTCTTAGGGAAGGTAACTTCCTGCTCTGAGTAATAGGTTCCTGAATTGCGGCTTATCGCTTTGGGACCGATTTCCTTGAGAACGTCCGAGCCGCTCACGATATGACGCCGCTCGACCACGCTGATATTCTTGTTGGAGTCCGGATCGAGCAAAGCGTACTTCATCACCAGCCTCGAGGAGCCACCGGGCTGAATGGCTTCCGGCTCCACCCGAACGTCTTCCATTTTAACGACCAAACCCTCTCGAGGCTGATATTGATAGGCCGAGGCAGTTTCGACGGCGGTCTTCTGCTTCTTGTCCATGTAGTTGCCGATTATCGCGCCTGCCAGGGCACCGGCTGCAAGACCAATGGCCGTTCCCACAAGTATGGACTTCGTGCTGCCGTTGCCCGCTATGGCTCCGGCCAGTGCGCCAAGACCGGCACCGGTAACCGCTCCGGTCAGGGCTCCTCCCTGTGTATTGCTCATGTTCATGGTTGAACAGCCGTACGGAAGAAATAGTAGTGAAACACTCAAAAGGATAGCCATGACTCTTTTCATCTGCTTTCTCCTCTCTTTTTTCTGAAAATTGACTAGCCCGCCGCTCTACCTGCCAAGCTCCCGGGACTTGTATTCTCCAATCCCCCAGCCATCACCCGCTTTGTCATCCCGCGGTTTTGCGCTCGAAGCTCTCGGAGCTTTCGGAGCGGCGGATTTGACCTTCGGAGCCCTTTGGGCGTCGGGCTTTACATTCGCGGCCAGTGTAATATTCAGAGGATATGCCCGATCTTCTTCCAGTTGGACCGAGCCCTCCCAATCTTTGTACCTGTCGAGCCTTGCTCGAACATGGTGTTTTCCAGTGGGGAGACTGATGGTGAGCGGGGTCTTCCCCACGTGCTTCCCATCGACATATACCTGCGCTCCAACCGGTTTGCTGGCAAGAGAAAGAGAGGATAGCACGGGCGCCGGCGGCCGCTCGATCTTCGGTCGAACGGATTCCACGACAGCATTGTCAACCATGACTTCCTCCACGGGCTCATACCCGGCTTTCTCTTTGACTTCCTGCCCGGGCTCCTGCTTGGGCTCCTCGCCTGGAATCGCCTTTAGATCGACTTTGAGTGGATACTCTCTCGCTTCCTCGAGCTGTATCCCCTTCTCCCAATTCTCATATCCCGGCAACGACACTCGGATCGAGTACCCGCCCAAGGGAAGCTTGAATGTTCCGGGGGCTCTTCCTTCAGAGGCGCCATTTACGTAAACGTCGGCCCCGGGAGGCGTACTTTCCACTCTGAGAAAGGCCACCTCGATCTTCGGCTGCAACTGAACATCGAGCGGATACTCCCTGGCCTCTTCCATCCTGACAACGTCTTCAAAATCACTATAACCATGGAGAATCATCCGAACCATGTGCTCACCCCACGGAAGCTCCAGCCCAACGGGCGTTTTTCCCTTAAGCTCACCATCGATGTACACTTGGGCTCCGGCCGGTTTGCTGGCCAGGGAGAGAGACGCCAGGCGGGGTAGCCGGAGGGGCTCCGATGGCTGTGGAGCCGATTTCCCGGCAGCGGCATCGGCACCGGCTTCCTCCCCGGCTTCCTGTCTCGGGATTGCCTTGAGAGCGACTTTAAACGGATATTTTCCGGCCTCCTCCAGTTGCGCTACGTATTCCCAATCCTCGTATCCGGGCAACGACATTCGGATCGAGTATTTACCGGGAGGAAGCTCAAATTCCTTGGGAGTCTTACCGCTGGAGGCGCCGTTCACATAGACCTCGGCCCCGGAAGGCGTGCTCTCCACGTCGAGGGAAGCTTTCTTGTGAGGGATGAAGAATATTGCGGCAACAGCGGCAACGACGAGCAATGGAAGGAGCAGCAAGAACGAGGGCTTCTTCCAGTTCTTGCCGGGAGCCATTACGGCCTGAGTGGCGAGCTCGATGTCTTTTTCATGGCTTCGAAGGGCATCGGCCAGATCCTTGCCCGTGGAAAAACGTTTATCCGCCGCTTTGTGCAAGCACTTCATGATGGTCCGGGAGAACATCCGGTCAACATCCGAGCTCGCTTTTGAAGGCACCGGCGGTTCGATGTTGACGATTTCGTTGAAAAGAGTGGCAAGATTCTTCCCCTGCCTTCCGAACGGCCTCTCACCGGTGCTCATTTCATACAGGATGATGCCCAGCGAGAACAGGTCCGAACGTCCATCCACGGTCGATCCCAGAACCTGCTCGGGGGACATGTAGGCTGGAGTGCCAAGGATTTCTCCCGTCTGAGTCTGCATGGTCGCGGATGCATCCTCGATGCGGGCGATGCCGAAATCCGTGATTTTTACCACCCCGTCCGTCTGAACTACGATGTTGCTGGGCTTGATATCCCGATGGATGATCCCCTTTTGATGCGCATAATGAAGGGCGTCAGCGACCTGTATGCCCAATTGCATTACTTCTTTCGGTGCAAACTCCTTCTCATGGATGATCTCGTTCAAAGGCCTGCCTTCGAGGTATTCCATGGCAATGTAGATGGTCCCGGCATCCTCCCCCACATCATAGACCGTGACGATGTTGGGATGGGAAAGCCGCCCGATGGCCCTGGCCTCTTTCAGGAACCTTTTGACAAATTCCTCGCCTGAAATCCGATCTTCACGTAAGACCTTGAGAGCAACCAATCTATCGATATTAGGATCATGAGCGAGATAGACGACGCCCATTGCACCTTTTCCCAGTTCCCTGACCACCTGATATCGACCGAAGTTCATGGAGGCTTGAGCTCCCTCGTAAGTTTCTATATCATCCGGAAAACAAATCTCGACGCCCCCACCTGAAAACCGTCTGCGTGGTGCATGCAATCGAACAGTAGAGCTAAATCGTTCGACCGAATTGACGGGAAAAGTCCTCGATCTCCAGCCGATTCTTTAAGATATTCACCATATCCATCACATACTACCATATTCTAAAACGACGGACAATTTCGACCTGTGCGGTTGGAATCCGCCTGTTAGATCTTGACTGCTTACTTCTCGCTTGCTGACCTCTACTGACTACACAAGAATGATTATCCTATATGCAGATTAAAGAGGAATCATAGGGTAGCGGCTCAAGAATGGGTCCGCACTCGCGTTATAGCTCAACATAAAAGGAGGGCAAGGAAGGAGCAACCCATGGCTCTGGCAAATCAAGTTTTCGGCTTTTATATCCCCACGATCACCCTGATGGGTATTGGCGCCCATAAAGAGCTTGGAAGGCAGATCAAGGCCCTCGGAGGCAGGAGGCCCTTCATCGTTACGGATAAGGGCATAACGAACGCCGGTCTGACGGAGCAGATCGTTAAGCTTATCAGAGAAGATACAGGTTTGGAGGCGGTGGTTTTCGACTCAACCATTCCGAACCCGACCGACCTCAACGTCCATGATGCCCTGAACGTCTTCAAAGAGAGCGGGTCCGATATGATCATCTCCCTCGGAGGCGGAAGCTCGCATGATTGCGGGAAAGGCGTCGGCATTGTGGCCACCAATGGCGGAAGTATCCGCGATTACGAAGGCGTCGATAAATCTTCCAAGGCCATGCCCCCCTTTATCGCTGTAAACACGACGGCAGGCACGGCCAGTGAAATGACCCGCTTTTGTATCATTACCGACACCAGCCGTAAGGTAAAGATGGCAATCGTCGACTGGAGAGTCACTCCCAACGTGGCCATCAACGATCCGTTGCTCATGGCCGGCATGCCCCCCGGCCTTACCGCCGCAACCGGCATGGATGCACTCACCCATGCCGTGGAAGCCTATGTATCCACCATTGCCACCCCGGTAACCGATGCGTGTGCCCTCAAGGCCATCGACCTCATCGGCAAGTACCTGCGTGCAGCGGTTGCCAACGGCTCCGACATGGAAGCCCGCGACAAGATGGCATACGCCGAATATCTGGCCGGCATGGCTTTCAATAACGCCAGCCTGGGCCATGTGCACGCAATGGCCCATCAATTGGGCGGCTTCTATGACCTGCCCCATGGTGTATGCAACGCTATCCTGCTTCCCCACGTGCAGCGCTTCAACATGATCGCCAAAATGCCCCGCTTTAAGGATATAGCGGTGGCAATGGGTGAAAACGTTTCCGGCCTCTCGGACCGCGCGGCGGCAGAGAAAGCCATGGAGGCCATCAGAACGCTCTCCGGGGACGTGGGCATCCCGAGTGGATTGAGAGAACTGGGTGTTAAGGAGCAGGATCTGCGGATCATGGCGGAGAACGCTCAGAAAGATGCGTGCGGCTTCACCAACCCGCGCTGTCCTACTCTGGCCGATGTAATCGAGATCTACAGGTGGGCACTCTAATTGCGCAGGCCCGGACTCCAGGGGGGCGAGGGCCTTCCGTCTTGACGCAGGCAGCTCGAAGCTCGCGACCTTCGATTGCGTGTTGCGTGTTCTACGGAAATTGTGCCTCTTTTTCAACACGCAACACGCTGATTGACGATTCAAAAACCTTTATAGCCTCTCACCCGACCTTGAGATCCACTCCAAGAACGGCCACAATCTCGCCTTCCCGGTCAATCACGGGAAACGAGAGGGTGCAGCATGGCTTCTGGGTAATGGCGGAGACGTAGACGGGCGAAATGTATTCTTCGCCGGTAATGGCCCGCTGCCACCAGGGTCTCACACAGGCGTTGGGGATGCCCGCAAAGAACCCGCTCCGCCGACAAGTCATAGCAATGCGCCTGCCAGGAGAAGACAAAGAAGCAGCTATCAGGTAACAGGCTGAATATCCGAATCGATTGTTGGAAGGATACTACGAAGCACTGTTTCTCTCTTGGTACATTTTTATAGCAAAGACCGATTTTTCAGCTCCCATGTTACAAAATGGATAACAAGAATGTCTTCCAGCCTCGCGGTGAGGTCTTGAGCTTTGGCCTGAACGGAAATGGAACCGGAAGGCATTCAAACGCAGATAGGTGGGAAATCGACGAAAAAAATTGATAAAAAGGAATAATCGACGGATACTTGGTAGGGGCGAGCCCGATCAGGAGCGGGATCTGCCCCGGCATGACGAAGATTCAAGAGGCGCGGTGGAGAAGGAGGCAATGAGGCGATTGAAAGGAACCTCCGAATTCCAGATGGAGATAACATATGGATAACGTGGAGGATCATACCTTCTGGATTGCCCTTGGCCACCTGCCCGGCTGGCAAACTGGAAGGATCAATGATCTGATAGTGGATATCAGGGAAAAGCGTCGCCTGTCCTTCGGGGAGCTCTTCGAGATGGAGCCCGAGGAATGGATGAGCGCGTTCGATCTGAAGCCCCAAGAGTGCCTGGATCTGGCGGAAGCGAAGCGGTCTCTGCCCGAGCATGCGCTGCTGGCGGAAGAGCTCGTGAAGCAGGGGGCGGAGATTGTGCCCATCTGGTCGGAGCACTATCCGATGACTCTGAAGAAGCATTTGAAATGCAGCAATGCTCCTCCATTGCTCTACACCGTAGGAAACGAGCGATTGCTGCAAGAATCCACCGTCGTGGTCGTGGGAGCTCATAGTGCTTCAGAAGCAGCGATGAGCTTTGTCGAAGCCTTTGCCGCAAGATGCTCGGAAGAGCGGCGGGTGGCAGTGGTGAGCGGCTTCGAAAAGGCTGCTGATTCGGCGGCGGCACTTGATTCGACCCTGAAATACGAGGGACGGCAAATCATCGTTCTGCCCCAGGGAATTCTCGCCTCTGCAACGGTGTTGAACAGATACAAGGCCCGAATCACGGAAGGCGACGTGGTAATGCTGAGCCCGTTTTTTCCCGGGGCCTCCCGCAAAGAGGAGCTCACCGCCATGTGCACTGTTTACCTCTACGCCCTGGCTGAAGAGATCTACGTGGCCGAGGCAATCGAATCCCGCGCACGGGGAAGCACCTGGGAGGGCATTATGAATGAGCTGAGCAGAGGTCGAAGGATTTACGTCCGGAGCTCTCGGCCCGGGGAAAAGAATGCCAACGAGCTTCTCATTGCCAAGGGCGGGATTCCAGTAGATGATGAGGGACAGGTGCTCACCGGCCGGCCTCTGAGATCTACCGCTCCCTTCAGGCAGCTTCATTTCGGCCCTACCAGGAATGACTTTGAAACGAAGATCCGAAGCCTCCTCTCGACCCTGGCGGAACCGGTATCAGCCGGAAAAATCAAAGAACAGCTCAGACTGGAGCTCGACACCAGGCATCTCTCCCGCATACTCAAGGATCTCGAATTCGTCAGGGCCACAAAGTCGGAAAAAGGCTTGTTTCAGTTCACCATTAAGGAAGATAATAGCGGCTGATCAGTCATCGGGAGGGGGACGACCTCGGGCAAACGATATCTTGTGAGGCAGCAGAAGGCGTTCCCGAGTGGTAAAGTTGAAGTTCTCTGTTTTGACACAAACATCGGAGCAATTAACCATGGAAAAACCCATCGAGAACTACTGGCAAGGAAGGCTGGCCGACCTCAAAGGAGTCCTGGAATCCAACAATTTTGAGGTCTTTCTCGCGGAAAACGCCGCGGATGCCCGCAGAATCGTACTGGAAGAGATCATTCCCAAGATCGGCCCCAAGACAATATGCTGGGGCGGGTCCCAAACGTTCATTGCAACCGGACTCTATGACGACCTCAAGAACGCCCCCGGCATCCGGGTGCTGGACACCTTCGACAAGAATGCCTCGCGGGAAGAAGCCCTGGAGCGCCGTCGGCAAGGCCTCCTGGCGGATCTTTTCATTACGGGAACAAACGCCTTGACCGAAACCGGAAAGCTGGTCAACCTGGACATGACCGGCAATCGCGTTGCCGCGATCACGTTCGGCCCCAAGAACGTGGTCCTTTTGGTTGGAAAAAACAAGATCGTTTCCGAATACGATGACGCAATGTTCCGCATCAAGGACTACACCGCACCGGTGAACGCCATGCGCCTGGACAAGAAAACCCCTTGTGTTACAACCTCCTACTGCGAAGACTGCAAAAGTCCCGAGCGTATTTGCAATGTATGGACGATTACAGAGAAGTCCTTTCCCAAAGGGCGAATCAAGATTGTCTTGATCAATGAAAATCTGGGCATTTAGAGCCGTCTGCCCATGCTTCGTTGTGACCCACCAGGTCATTGGAGGGACTGCTCGAGGGGGCGTTGGAAACATATGACTGAAGGTTCTTCGGAGCCTTACACGAAGATGCGAAGCCGGTAAGGGATCTTCAGCCGTCCTCGTGCCTTCGTGTGAAAAGGAAGCCATGATCCTCATCCATCCACCCGTCGTCAAGCCCAGTGAACCTCCCCCGGGGATTGCAAAGCTCGCCGGAGCCCTTCATCGGCACGGCATAAAGTGCACAATTCTGGATGCCAATTTGGAAGGCATTCTGAGCCTCCTCGAGAGCCCCCCTACCCTCCCCGATAAATGGACCGTACGGGCCATTCGTAATCGTCATTCAAACCTTTCATCTCTGAGAAACGCAGAGGGCTATCTGAATTTTGACCAGTATAAACGCTCTATTGCAGACACGAATCGACTCCTCGGAGTATCCGGCGCTTCAATGACCACATCGACAGCCGATCCGGAGATCGATCTATCGTCCGGCCGGATGCCCAAGCCCAATGCCGCATGGAGCTCGGTTCATCTGAGTCTTGGCAATTTTCAGGACGAAAGCCTCTCTCCCGTAAGAAGCGCGGACCTGGTCAAGGCTGCGGAAGCTCCTCAAAGGAATCCTTTTTATCCCTATTTCAAAAGGCGCCTCACGGAGCTTCTGGAAACAGAATGTCCGTCGGTTGTGGGCTTCTCCCTCAACTTTCTCAGCCAGGCCTTATGCACCTTTTCCATGCTTGGCTTTCTCAGGCAGGAGCTCCCGGAGCTCACCCTGGTTTTGGGCGGGGGCCTCACTACCTCGTGGATGAGACGGCCCGGCTGGCGAAATCCCTTCGGAAGCCTGGTTGACCATATGATAGCCGGACAGGGAGAACACGAGATGCTCTCTCTTCTGGGCGTGAAAGCGCCGGCCGACATTCACTACACGCCGGATTACAGGGCGTTGCCTCTGAGCGATTACCTGGCGCCGGGAACGATCCTTCCCTACAGTGCTTCCAGTGGATGCTACTGGAACAAGTGCGCCTTCTGCCCGGAAAGAGCCGAAGGAAATCCCTATATTCCCATTTCCGTTCACCAGGTGACCAGGGATCTCAGGATTCTGACCGAAAGCACAAAACCGGTTCTGATCCATCTTCTGGACAATGCAGTGAGTCCCGCGCTGATGAAGGCTCTTTGCCTCGAGCCGCCCGGAGTGCCCTGGTATGGATTCGTCAGGCTCACACGGCACTTTGCCGACTTGGATTTCTGTATGGCCCTGAGACGGTCAGGATGCGTGATGCTGAAACTGGGTCTGGAATCCGGAGCCCAAAGCGTGCTCGACCATGAACAGAAAGGGGTCGAGCTCGCTCTCGCCTCTTCGGCTCTCCATACATTGAAAAAGGCAGGTATAGCCACTTATATTTACCTGCTCTTCGGAACCCCATCTGAATCACTGGCGGAAGCGCGAAAGACCCTTGAATTTACGGTACAACACGCCGAAATGATTGATTTCCTGAATCTGGCGGTGTTCAATCTCCCCGTTCATGGCCCTGAGAGTCGTGAGCTTGAAATTCACGCTCTCTATGAAGGAGATCTTTCGCTCTATACTGGTTTTGTGCATCCCGGAGGATGGAACAGAGGGCAAGTTCGGCAGTTTCTGGACAAGGAATTCAAAAGGCACCCTGCCATCGCGCCTATTTTGAGAAAAGATCCACCTATCTTCACTTCAAACCACGCAGCTTTTTTCTGTGCCGGAAGTGCAGAAAGTATATTTAGATTTGGAAGATTTGCCTGATATTCCGGAAGAAGGCGCATCCGGAGCAAGGAAAGGCCGTGCCTCTTACATACTCCAGAAAATGGCAAGAGTTGACTCTGTGATGCGGACTTTAGCGATCTCTTCGCTTGATCGAAGAAAAAAGCAGCAGCGATACAGAACAATTGCCGGTCCGACAGCCCTACGCGCATTTCTCATGGACACACCGCCCGACAAGGTTTATCGCTCGCTGGACAGGAATTGAGCGATCCCCGCCAAAGCAGTCTTCGCTTCTCCCCAGAACTTTTGAACAACCTTTGCACTGGCGCCAAGCCTTTTAAAAACCGGGTCACGCTCAAGATCGAGCGCGATGCGCTCACTTCCGCTTTCGTCTACACAGATCGTCGCCGCTATCCGGTTTGACACGTAGACGATGGCGGCAACATCCTGGTCAGTCTCCGCTTTCCACGGGCAGTGGTGATTACCAATGGCGGCCGTAACTTCAGGAGGCAAAGACCAGCGGCGGGCAATAAGCCCACCCAGCTCCTGGTGGTCGATACCCAGGCTGCTTCGCTCGGCTTCGAGAAATCCGCCCACACCCGTCTTAACCTCCGATAGAGTGGCACCCAGGTAGATCTTGGAATAACGATTCAGGATGGTCTTGCCGATATCATGCAGCAGCGCCGCTGTATAGACGGTAAGAAACTTCTTGTGCTTGATGGACCGGCAGATCATCTCGCTCACCAGGGCGGTGACCACGGAATGCTCCCACAGCTCACGCTGCGCTCCATCCCGTTCCGAATCCTCCTTGTCATGATAACACTGAGCAGCGCAGGCCGTCATGACCACCTGGATAAGCTTCTGGCCACCCAGAAGTATGATAGCATCCTGCAAAGACTTGACATCGGACCTGCGTGCGTAATAGGGCGATCGGCTCAGCGCGAGCACTCTCGCCGTGATTACCTGATCGTACTTGATCACAGCCTCGATTTCTTTCAAGGGCGCCGACTTTCGGATCAGGGGCACAACCTTCCATACGATATCGGGAAACGGCGGAATCTTCTCCGCCACTGTCACGATGTCTTTAAGGATCAGCTCATAATGGAGGGCCTTTACTTCGTTGGTGTTGAGCTCTCTGATCATCTTGTCCACTCCTTTCGCCGAATGAGGAATAGTTGATCGATACAACCATAAAATCGACGATAATTCAATCAAACGTGGCGTAGTGATTTTTTTACCATGCGGAGCGAAAATGATAAAATCAGAGCGGACGAGAAAATACGGGGAAAGGGAGAAAATCTCAACCTCGTCGCTTGCGTGTATCATTCGCTCGGCAACCCTGCGACCCTATCCTCCTTGGACTTAGGCCAGTGGCTTTGCGTCCTGCCCTTTCAGGCAGTTTGCCTTTTTCGAGCTGCAGCCGGCTACTCATTGTAACCCCGGCTCTTGAGCTATGTAACCTATCGTACAACAGTCACAACCTTATTAAAACAACCTTCGTTCTCCATGTCAAGTCATAATTGCCGGAGCAGGAAAATTTTTCAGCCGCGTGATAGCCCCAAGCTCACCACCTTGGGATCATGGCACCGTCGATCCTGCCCTCCATTTATCATATCGGCACAAGATCGAATTAACTTGAGCCCGAATGAAATTTTCGCCTTAGCGCATAAAAAACGCACCGTTAAAACCACTGAGGGCGCAAAGGGCACGAAGAGAAAGGATTCTATTTCTTCTTCGTACCCTCTAAGGCAGGGTTAAGCCGGGTGAGCTTTGCGGTGCTGCAAATTTTCTTCCGGAATTCTACTCCTTATAGCCAAGGGAAGTAAGGCTCTCCTGTGGCACCTCATTCAGGAAAATGGCGCTTACAGGGCAAATTTCAATACAGGCGCGGCACTTACCGCAGTGAAGCGCCGACGGATCGGTTTCTCCATAGGAGCTGACGACGGTGTCGAAGCCTCGCTTGGCGAAAGTCAGCATAGAATAGCCATTGCGCTTCCGACAGACGTACACACACTTTCCGCACAGGACGCAGCGTGAAGGAAGAAACGTAAAAAGAGGATGTGCGTCGCCGGGCTTCACTTCCAGATCGATATGGTCAAACCGCCTGGGTCTGAGTCTAACCCCAAGCAGCCGCACCATTCGCTGAAGCTCGCAACGTTTGTTGGAAGGGCAGTTCCGGCAATCAGCCTTGTGCACGGAAAGGAGCAGCCTGAGCGCCGTACGCTGGAGGCGTCTCACCTCCTCCGTATCCGTCCTCACCACCATCCCCTCCTTAGGCTGCACCTTGCATGCCGGAACCGGCTTGCCTTCTTTTCCCACTTCCACAAAGCACAACCTGCACGACGCGGGAGGATTCTCCATTTCCTTCATGAAACAAAGATTCGGAATATATATGCCGTTATCCAGGCATCCATTAAGGAGGTTTTTTCCCTCCTCGATCTCAATGTCCTTATCATCAACAACCAGCCTGATCATATTTTTCATCCCCATCCTTGGGCAGTCTCTTCGGATTTTCTCAAACGCCCCACCCCCTCTGTGATTATGCCACAGAGAGGCGACAGATAACAAGCAGTGAGGACGAAGGCCGGGGGAAAAAGACTAACTCTCCGGCTGGTCAGCCTTGCGCGGAGGCCTCTTATGCCACAATCCTCCCTTACTGAAGGATTGCCATCCCCAGGATAACCATCCGAGCAAGGCCTGCGCCAGCCACAGCGCCCAGAGGAGCATGAGAGCCCGATACACATACATCGGCAAGGACAGTACCCACGGCCGGGGCATCGTGGATAAGATGCGGTCCTGTGTCCAGTTCAGCAGGAAATTCGATGATCCATTCCCGGCAATCTGCATGTCGGGAATTCCCAGGAGACCTTTTTCTATGGAAAGATACAAACCTCCCATGGCTGCCAGGGTCCAGGCAACAAGAGCCAATTGCGTCAGATTGAAAGTGAAGTAGCCTTCTCCAAAGGGATGTTTTTCCCGCAAGCCCAGAGCCAGCAGCCAGCCTACGATCATGATGGCCAACAGCGGCTCCACCTGGGTAAGTCCCAAGCCGAGCAAAAGCCAATGGCGGGTTTTGAGGGGCGTCCGGGGGATCTTTCCAAGTCCGAAGGCAGCCAGCATAACCACGACTATATAGCTCCAGAAAAGAACCGCGGGACCGAGCCTCGGTCCGCCGGCCCACAATATCCACCGTTTCGACTCCATTTTGAAAGTCACCGCCGCATTGACGGCCCGTTGCTCCGGAGCACCGATACTCACCTCCGGAGCCACCATAAAAAACGAGCCCTCCCGATCCTGATGCCATTCCAGTGATACGTTCTGCATTCCCGGCTGCAAAGGCACCATTACCGCTTCTCCCTGTTGCTTGACCGGTTGCGTCTTGCCATTGATTCGGACCTGTTGGAGCTTCGCATCCGAAGGCAAAACGATGCCGTGCTGTCCGCCCTGGCTGGTGCGTATGGTGAGCGTCAGGCTCGACTTGTTGAACCGCTCTCCGGGAACCAGCTCCAGCCTGGCACCATCGATAGTGACCAACTGTCCGGGAATGGCTTCAGGCCGACTCACGGTAATGTTGACCTTCTCACCCGGCCATGGCTGCCATTGCGGTTTCCAGAACCCAGCTCCGTCCTGATGGTGGATTACGGGAATGCCCGCCATTTCGCAATGCCATATAGGGCTTGCATCCAAAATCCAGGTTTCGGCCCAGGAAGCTCCGTCGTCGCCGGACGTCGCCTGCAGTTGAATCACGGGACGACGCTCCAGGATCGAATTCCATTTGATCTCGCTCGCAGCCGGCTCCATATTGACGAGCACCTTTCCGTCTTCCACTCGAATTCCGGACGTGGTTACCGATTCCCCGGCAATGAGGGGCACCAACGCAACGACCGGCGTCCCCGGCGGCGTTATCCGCCGCACCGTCGTGAACACCTGCCAGGTCAATCCGAGCGACAGCTCCCGCTCGATATAGACAAAAGGCGGCAGAGCGGCTCCCGTCAAATCCGCCGTCCGCGCATCGGCTCCGCCGGCCTTCCTTTGTCGTGTCAGTTGAATGCTCCCCTGGACCTGCCCTTCCTGATGGATTCCCTGGACGTCCCAGCCGGTAGCTACCACTTGGGCTCGATGTGGTCTCAACGGCAAAGACAATTGGAACGAATCCCCCGGGGGAGCCTTGCCCAGCAGCGTCGCCGTGTGTACGCCCGCAGGCACGAGGACCCACAACAGGCCATCTTTATCCCGCACGAGTCCCTCGGCCGGCCGATCATCCAGAGAAACCTTTTCCGGGAGCCACGACCTGGCGTTGCCGGGCAACGGTACCGCCGTTTCCGTGGCTGCATGGATTTGAAAAAGAACGCGGAGACTTTCTCCCGTCAGGAAAACCTCCATGCCTGGACTTTCGGCGCAGTTCGGCAGGCAGTCGGGCGGTTCCAGCAGTCGATTCCGGAGCTGCTGTAGAAGATCCGGGGAAGGAAAGCCCGCCGTGCTTGCGGCGCTTACGGTACGCACTGGACTCGCAGCATTCGAGGCACCGACTTCCACTGCCATCCCCCGAGAGGCAAAGAGCAAGAGCAGGATCGCTGCCGCGACGGCGGTCCCGGCCGGCTTGCCGAGCTTCTTCCACAGATGCAGGTCGAGCATCACATAAATCAGAAAGGCCAGAAGCACCACTCGCAGAAAGGCCAGAACCAGATTGGCGGCAGGCGACAGCAGCCAGAGGCTAATCTGTTGATTCCGGGCTACGGGACCATTCCATTTCATGGTAATGGAGCGCCATGTCCAGGTGGGCAGACCGGGGCCCGTTTGGATCAACGCATGAGGATCTTGTGTGAGGGCGGTTTTCCCGCTCATATAATCGAGCTTATCCATGCCCCCTTCCGATTTGAGTCGAGAAGGGGCAGGCGCCATGCGCTTTGGCGCTGCAGCCGAGGGAACATCCTGTCTTTCCGGCGGAGGAGTCGGGGGAAGCTCCTGCCCCACCTCCCCCAGCATCCCCGAAACCGGCTGAGTGAATTCCAATTGCGGATAGATCCCCCAACGGATTTGCTCCACCATGAAAGGAATGGAAATAACCAACAAAGCAACCAGGGAAACCGTTCGGAAGGCACTGGTCCACTTCCTCGCCCACCCCACCGCCGGCAGGAAGCGCAGCAGAGCCACGGCAGCCAGCAAGCCGAGCCAGACGATCCGCGGCGCCCCCGGCTCATGATAGGTGAGGGCAACCGTTGCCAGAGCGAGCAGCCCACAAGGGACGTTCCATAGCTTCAAGACGGCCAGGGAAATGATCAACACCAGAAAGAGATCCAGAAGGGTCCACCGCTCGATCCAGGTTCCGGGTATGATGTCCACGCCGCGAGCCGTCAAAAGGCGCCACCCCGGAGGCAAACAAAGGGCTCCCGAAACCGACTGAAAGTCGTGATCCCAGCCAACCGCCGGCAGTATTGTGTTGGAAGCTTCATACCTCGATTCCGCCACAAGGTTCAGCCTTCCCTTGCGAAGCTCCACTCCCGGCTTTTTGTCCGGCCCCTGGCTGGTGATGAGCTGATCGGCTCCATCCACCGATACCCTTCCGAGAATCCCCGGTGAATTCATGGCCAAATACCACTGACTGCTCATGGTGCCGTCAATATGGTCCTGAATGGTAAAACCGGCTCCGTCGAAATCCAGCCACCAGGTACGCTTCAGATTGAGCATATCCGGAGCCGGATCAGGATCGCCGCGCCGTATTTCCTTGAAGCTCATCACGGCCCCGGGCTCGATAACGTAGGCGGGAAACCGTTCCCATCCTCCGGGGACGTCCGTCTGCTTGGGGTCCACTCCCGAAACCCCTTCAATCTGCACCATGCGCAAATGATTTTCAGCCTGAAAAGACCACACTTCCTGCCCGAAGGCTCCGGTTACGGGCCCGATCCGCCGCACCGGTTCTTCGAAGCGCGTCACAATCCGCCCGTCCCAGCGTCCGGGACGGGCCTGAATATACAATTCGCCACCGGGACCGAATCTTGCCGGAAGAGGGCTGGTGATGAGCATGGGAACGGCTTTTTCGAGCAAAACCTTATCCAGCTTCACTTCCCGAGCCTGACCGGAAATAGTGATCTTCAAAAAATTATGCACCTGCATCGGAATGCTATCATCGATCAATCGATAGATCTTGATCTCGAGCCGATCTTCCTGCTTTCCCGCAATGGAGCGCTGCTGCAGCCAGAGGCGGCCGGTGTCGTCGAACAGGGGAAGGTCCACCGGCTTGCCCTCGATAGCAAGGGTGACCAGGCCGCTTGCCGCCGGAATGTTCATCATCTCCGGCATTTCGTCCCACACGAAGGAGCCTTCGACCACGTGTCTTCCGGGCTCGAGGCTAACCATGGGGACATCACGGCGACCCACCAACGGAACTGCCTTTCCATCCACCTTGACCTCGAGGGGCCAGGTGCTCTGACTGCCCGGCAACGCGGCCCAATCCTTGACGAAAACACGCCATTCCTGGGCGAATCGCCCACCCTTCCGATCCAGGGCCAGATACAACCGCGACGGCCAGACACATTGGAACTGCTCTCCGTTGTTGTAAGTTATGGGGCATAGGTGCGCTTCACTGCCATGCAACACCCATGGCCCCCATCTCTCGAGCTCGGACGGGATCGTCTTCGTGTCCGGAACCACTGCAAAGGCAACGGAGCCGCTCCACAGAACAGCCCAGACGATTAGCGACAAAAGCAATGTTCTCTTCATGGTTGTTCCCTTCCCGTCGTCCCCATGGAATATATTTTCGACTTTACCCGCCCCGCTATCGACCTGTTATAGCGGTCTGCAATCCGTTCTCTATTCATCCCCTCATGTCGATCATGGGGATCTTCACTCCGCGCTCTTCCGCCACCTCGATGGCGCGCTCATAGCCTGCATCCGCGTGCCGCATGACTCCTGTTGCCGGGTCGTTTCGCAGTACCGTCGCGGCGCGCCGTTCGCCTTCATCCGTTCCATCCACGACGGTGACCTGGCCGGCGTGAAGGGCATAGCCGATACCCACGCCCCCGCCGTCATGAAAGGAAACCCAACTGGCACCGGATGCCACGTTCACCAGGGCATTCAGGATCGCCCAGTCGGCTACGGCGTCGGAGCCGTCTTTCATGGATTCGGTTTCGCGGTTGGGGGACGCAACGGAGCCGCAATCCAGATGGTCACGGCCGATAACGATGGGGGCTCTGACGGCTCCTTTGCGGACGAGATCGTTGAAGAGCCGCCCTGCCCTGTCACGCTCCCCATAGCCGAGCCAGCAGATGCGGGCCGGAAGACCCATGTGGGCGACTTTTTTAGCTGCCAGCCTGAGCCAGCGGATCATTTTCTCTTTCTTTGGAAAGGCGTCCATAAGGGCTTCGTCGGTGACCTCGATGTCCCGTGGATCGCCCGAGAGAGCCGCCCAACGGAAGGGGCCTTCACCTTCGCAGAAAAGCGGGCGGATATAGGCGGGAACAAATCCGGGATAATCAAAGGCGTTCTTCACTCCCCGCTTAAAGGCCTGCCCTCTGAGGTTGTTGCCATAGTCGAAGGCGACGGCACCGCGCGCTTTCATGTCGAGAATGGCACGGCAGTGCGCCGCCATGGAATCCATGGACATCGCGATATAGCGCGCAGGATCGGATTTTCGGAGCGAAAGAGCCTCTTCCAAGGGAATTCCCGCCGGAACGTAGCCGTTGAGCTCATCATGAGCACTCGTCTGGTCGGTCACCACGTCCGGAATGAAGCCCAGATCCACCATGCGGGGAAGAATGTCAGCAGTGTTCCCCAAAAGTCCGAGGGAGAGAGGCTTTCCGGCTTCTGCGGCTTCCCGGCTCATGCGGATGGCTTCATCCAGGCTATCGGTCATGGTATCCAGATAGCGCGTATCGAGGCGGCGCTGAATGCGGCTTCGGTCCACTTCGACACAAATGAGCACTCCTTCGTTCATGGTAACGGCCAAAGGCTGAGCCCCGCCCATGCCTCCCAGCCCGCCGCTCACCACGATCCTGCCCCGCAGGCTCCCGCCCCAATGCTGCTGGGCAAGGGTGGCCAGCGTCTCGTAGGTTCCCTGGAGGATGCCTTGCGTACCGATGTAGATCCATGATCCGGCGGTCATCTGACCGTACATCATGAGGCCCTTGCGCTCAAGATCATGGAAGTGCTCCCAGTCGGCCCACCGGGGCACAAGATTCGAGTTTGCTATGAGCACCCGCGGAGACCAGGTGTGCGTCCTCAGCACTCCCACGGGCTTTCCCGACTGGACCAGGAGGGTTTCATCGTTTTCCAGCTCCAGCAGAGAGCGAACGATGGCATCGAAACATTCCCAATCCCTGGCAGCCCGTCCCGTACCTCCGTAAACGATGAGCTCCTCGGGCTTTTCGCCGCATTCGGGGTCCAGGTTGTTGCAAAGCATCCTCAAAGCGGCCTCCTGCTGCCATCCCTTGCAGTGCAATTCCATGCCACGAGGGGCTCTCACCGGCCTGGGCTTTCCGCAGCCGATTTTGAGCTCTCTTAGAAGACGCTCCCTTGGAGATAACAATGTTCCTGTTGTTTCCATACGATCAACCTCCCGGTGGTATTTGGAAGCCCGTAAAGCCGTTAGCACCCGGCGATTATTCAATTGTGGCGTAAGTATCTCAGAAAATCGGCAAGACGGGCAACCGTAATCTCTTCATTTGCCCACATACTTCACGCACTGCTTCATTGAGCGGTCTTCTTCGGAGAAGATCATTATATTGTATATGTTATGTATTGCGCCATGATACATGAAAAGTGAACGGAAGGAGGGCTTGAAAGAAATGAAAAAGACAGAGGGGAGCGATGCCATGGAGAGCAAGGTGATGGAAAAGATCACCAACTTCTTGAAAGACAACCGGAATGAAATGCTGGCTCTGCTCGAGCGCCTGGTGAACATCGACAGTGGCTCGTTCACCAAGGAAGGAATCGACGCCTGCGGACGAATAATTGCGGAAGAACTGGAAGGACTGGGATTTACCACGGGAATCGTACCGGAAGTGGACCGGGGAGATCATGTGCGAGCGGACCGGCCGGGAAACGGTAATCGACGGCTGTTCCTATCCGCCCATCTCGACACGGTATTTCCGGCGGGAACCGCAGCCAGGCGGCCTTTCAGGATAGAAGGGGGGCTTGCGTTCGGACCCGGTGTGGGGGACATCAAAGGAGGCATCGTCCAGATGCTATACGCCCTCAAGGCATTGCGCAAGCTCGGCGTGGCAACGCCTCCAATATCGGTTTTCCTCACTGGAGACGAGGAAATCGGAAGTGTGCGCGGACGCCCGCACATCGAGGATCTCGCCCGGCAGTCTTCCTGGGTCCTGGTCATGGAGCCCTCATCCGCGCCCGGATCGATAGGCATTCGACGCTGGGGCCTCGGATCCTTTTACCTGACCATCCATGGAAAGGCCGCTCATGTGCTCAAGCCCGACGCGGACGGCGTAAACGCCTGCCGGGAGCTCGCCTTGAAGATCCTGGCCCTCGAGTCATTGACCGACATGCAGCGTGGAGTGAAAGTATCGGTCAATCTTGTGAGCGGAGGCCGTTCGCGCCAGGTAACGGCCGCCGAGGCCCGTGCCGACATCGATGTGCGAGCTCGTGACGCATCGCGCATGGCGGAGGTGGACGCCCAGGTGAGGCAGGTGGCTGGAACGCCGATTCTGCCCGGCATTCGGATCGCTCTCGAAGGGGCGCTCACCCGCCCCCCCTTGGAGCCAAACCCGCGTACCGAAGCCCTGCTCCGGCTGACGGCGGAGGTCGCCGGCGAGATAGGAATGGACCTGACTCCAATGGAAGAATACGGCGGGTCCGACGGCTGTTTCACCGCGGCTCTCGGCGTTGCCACCCTGGATGGTCTGGGACCCTTGTGCCACGACATGTGCGGCGATGAAGAGCGGATTGAAATCGACAGCCTCGTTCCGCGCACCACGCTCATTGCCGGTATTATCTCCCGGTTGGCGGGAGATAATAGTGCCTGGTAACCGGCTCAAAAGATTGCCTTGCCTTATTCTTACCTTTCTGATGAATGAAAGAGGTGATATATACTTGGCATGAAGGCTTAAGAAAGCCGGCCACGAATCGCTTTTCAGTGCCACACTTCCATGGAGGGGGACAAAATGAAAGAAGCACAAAAGCTAAGAGTAGTTATTGCGGACGATGAAGAGCATATACGAGAGCTTTTCGACATGGTTATGATGAAGATGAATTGCCTTGTCGTGGGCGAAGCACGAAACGGTCAGGAGGCCGTTGACTTATTCGAACAGCAGCAGCCCGATCTTCTGTTACTCGATCTCAACATGCCAATAAAGAGCGGAGATGAGGCTCTGGAAGAGATCATGCACATGTTTCCGCAGGCGTTTGTAATCATCTTGTCTTCCGTCGCCGACGTCGAGAGCGTGGAAAGGTGTGTTCGACTGGGAGCCTCTAATTATCTTCGAAAGGATACTCCTCTGAAAGATATGATAAGAATCATCAAGGAATCCTGGATGGCGTTTCAGAAAGAAAGGGCAACGAGCCATGTTGAACAGAAAATATGACATCGAGGAGATGCTGAAAGAAATAGAAGAAGACGAAAAGATGGGATATCCCAGGGAATATAAAATGTCCCAGGAAGAAATTCAGAAAATGATTGCGGATAAACAAAAAGAGAGAAAAGGGACGCCATGATCCGAAATCCCCGCTTTTTGAAGCTGCTCCTATCGAAGGGAATTGTATCCGAGGAAGACCTGGAGGGATACGGCAGAAAATTCTCGGATAATGCCTTCAGCATTCTCATGCACCTCGTCCAGAGGCGCATAGCGAAGAGGTCCGAGCTCGGAAAACTTTGGGGAGACTCCATCGGGATCTCTTACGTTGACCTTGAAAAGACCCTGTTCGATCGAGATATCGTACAGAGCCTTCCCGAGACATTTGCACGAAGGAACCACATCATACTCGTGTACAAGCTGGGAGAGGCCGTAACGGCGGTGACTTCGCATCCAACCGACGAATCCGTCCTGAGAGAGGCGGAGAAAATCATCGGAAAGCCGATCAGCCCTCTTTTTGCGTTTCCGGATGAAATCGAAGCGGCAGTCGATGTCGAATATAGATCCAGTGACGGTCTCAAGGATCTGTCGGGCAGAATAGGAAGTACGGCCCTTCTCGAGAGCGGAGACAAGATCACCCGTGAGCAACTGGAGAAAATAGCCGGCAGCGAAGCGGTCATCGAACTGGCCAGGGAGATCATTCTGCTGGGGATCAAGGAACATGCGAGCGACATTCATATCGATCCCGGTGAAGACCTCGTTCGGGTCCGGTTTCGCATCGACGGGGTTCTCCAGGACATGATCAGGTTGGAGCATCACGTGCTTTCCCCCCTTGCTTCCAGGCTCAAAATACTCGCCGATGTCGATATCGCCGCGCGGCGAAAGCCTCAGGAAGGGCGCATCAACTTCCCGCTCTCGAACAAAACCATAGACATGAGATTCTCCTGCGTGCCGACAATCTACGGGGAAAAAACCGTTCTGAGGATTTTAGGCCAGAGTGCGGACCGCGACATTCCGGACCTTTTGGAGCTTAATTTCTCCAGATCGGTTCATGACAAGCTAACGGAAGTCCTGAGTCATCCCAACGGCATTTTCTTCGTCACCGGCCCCACGGGCTCGGGCAAAACGACGACTCTTTTCGCCGCATTGAAATACCTGAACAAACCGGGCGTCAACATCATGTCCATCGAAGATCCCATAGAATACAGATTGCCCGGAATCAATCAGGTTCAGGTGAACCCCGGCACGGACCTCGACTTCGCCATGGCGCTGCGATCATTTCTGAGACAAGACCCGGACATCATACTCGTCGGAGAAATCCGCGATCTCGAAACAGCCAGAATAGCCGCTCAGGCCGCCCTAACGGGTCACCTGGTCCTGGCGACCCTCCACACCAACGATGCTCTTCTGGCTCTTGCAAGGCTCATCGATATTGGAGTCGAGCCTTCCCTGCTCGCCCCCTCCCTTATCGGGACCATGGCCCAGAGACTGGTCCGCAAAATCTGCGAGCACTGCAAGGTGAAATATCGTCTGTCGAAGGACGAAGCAGAGAGATTTTTTCTCCGGGCAGGCGACCGTGAATTTTTCTTCTACCGTGGGAAAGGTTGTGGGCAATGCAATCAAACAGGATACTCAGGCAGAATCGCCGTGCATGAGATCTGCGTCGTGGACGACGAGCTGAGAAGACTGATCGTCAGGGACACGCCGGTCGGTGAGCTCTATGCCTGCGCCGAAAAGCACGGCTACAGACCTATGTATTATGACGGATTGAAAAAAGTCCTCCGTGGACTCACAACCATTTCGGAAATCGACAGGGTATGCAGGCACGCCTGAAAATGTGCCAATAAATTTCTCGCCTGATTGTACAGCCTTAGTAGCTATCTCAAAACCACTCTTCGTAGTGCGGCGCTTTAGCGCTGCTGCTGCTCTACAGGGCTGAAGCCCTGCACCACGGTGGCTTTGAGATAGTCACTTAGCCACTTGACCACGGACTTACATCTTCACCCCGAACCGCTTCCCCTTTCCATAGCCCTTGCAAGATCCCTCAGCGATTCGACCACCATCACAACAGTGCCCGCCTCGGCCCAGGAATACAACTCCTCAGCCGGCCCCAGCGGAAGATAGACGCATCCGCGTGAGCAATGCCCTTCGGCAACGTCCCCGGCGTGAATCCAGACGGTTTCATAAATGCGCATGGCCCAGGGCATCCACGCAGGACGCCCGTAGACGTTGGAGTAGCTTCGTGAATAGTGATTGGCGTCCTTTTCTTCGATCTTGTAGAATCCGGCCTTAGTCCAATCCTGGCCCATCCCTACGGATACCTGTGTATCGCCTACCAGCCGGCCTCTTTCATACCATCCCAGAAAAGCGATATCCTTCACCACCAGGATGGACTTAGAGAACTTCGAAAGGTCCGTAACGGCCGCCGGCAGTGGCGTCCACCCCTTGTAGCTGTTGAAATCCACGGGAGCTTTCAATGGCTGCCCCTTCCTGATAGCCTCACGGACGTGGAGACGGGCCTTGGAATTGACGCGGGCAAGGATTTCACGGCAGACTTCCAGGCTCAGATCCGGATCTTTGTTACCCAGCTTCAGCAGCTCCTCCTCCGTGACCACCCGCTCCGTCAAGGACATATCCCGCGCTTCACCCGAAGATACCTCCCGAAGGCCGCTACGGTCTGAAGATTCCGTGCGCATCGTCTGATCCCGTCCCGGCAGCTTCACGGCAACAGGCCCGGTCCGTTCCCGCGAAGCAACGGGTGAAACAACCCGTGAAGGAAAATAGTGTTGAATCCCACAGCTCCAGAGCAGACCACACATTCCGCAGATCACCAGAAACCTTACCCCTCGACACAACCCCACCCGACGACGCAATGATGCAGCTCCCATTTCCCTTTGTCTTTTCTCTTTCTTGCGTGAGTGTCTCCCGCTTTCAGGAAACAAATTCAGATATGCCGGCAAACCCTGAGACATAGCTATGAAATTCAGCGAAGGCGAAGCAAGATCATCATGCCACGGACTGGAAAACTTCCGCTTCCTGTTCACTGAAAAGATGGGCGGCATTGAGCAGGATCTTTACTCCATTGTTCATCTTGGCCATGCCGTGGATGTAGTCTTTTTCGATGCCGCACATACAAAGCGTTTCTTCCACGTCCTGTGCCTTGATATTCACCACTTCGGATACGGAATCGACCAGGATTCCCACGTGGAAAATGCGGGACCCTTCTTCGATTTCCAAAACGATGATGCAGGCTCGCTCACCGTATTCCCGGTCTCCCAGGCCGAACCGGGCACCGAGATCCATCAGCGGGATGACTTTTCCGCGAAGGTTGATCACTCCTTTGACAAAGGAGGGCGCCTGAGGTACCGATCTTATGGGCATCATCCGGATGACTTCCTTAACCGAAAAGATCCCGATACCATATTCCTGATCGTTCAACGTGAAGAAGAGGTACTTTCCTTCCTTGCCCAGCATGGTCTTCGTCGAACGGCCTTCCGCCTGCCTGTCGAGGATCTCCATGGCGATCTTGGACACGTCCCGAACGGAAGAGCGGCGCTTTCCAAACCCGGTGGACCTGCATGCGATCTCGGCAAAACGAGTGTCCACGAATTTGCCGACATCGATGCCGGTGCCGATTCCCATTTCTTTCACCATATATTCTTGAATTTTTTCAAAGTCCTCGGGCAGAGGAAAAAGATCGTTCGTTCTGATCCCCTTGGCTTCCTTGAGCACGTTCTTTAGAATGGGAACCTTCAGACCGAGCGTCTTGTTGGGATCGAGAAAGGACACGCCGATCTCCGCCGCCGAGTCAGGCCTCTTGTAAACGAATTCGCCCGCCTGCACGAGCATGTTGGTGAGCTCCTGCACGGCGTTCGGAAAGTTTTGGATGACTTCGTCCCGCACGGCGAGGACACAACAGGGGTGGTTTTCCCAGAGCTCACCGGAGAGAAAAAGAAGATCCGCCACTCCTTCCGCGATGGCTTTGGTGCCCATCGGCTCAGCAACCATGAACCCGCAGGCATCCGGCGTGCCCCCCAGGAACTCTATCATCTTGATGGGAGGCACGACTTCAAAGAAGACGTCGGCTTTCACCTGCCCCCGCACCCCGGGATTCAATCCCACTTCCCGAAGAAACCTGTGAACGAGCATATGGTGGATGGACATGGTATGGGGAATATAAAAGCTCTTGTTTCTGAAGAATTGCTGCAGAGACTGCTGCTCTCCTTTGGCTCTTTTCTTCTGGACGCATATGCTCCCGTTCTTGTGGGCCAGAAGCACCAGCTTGATGGGTGTCCCGAAGCCGAAAAGGTCCATGGCTATAGGCGCCAGAATAAAAGCGGCATCCACCTCACCGGTTTCCAGGGCCTTCTGCACGGGATTCCAGCCGGGCATGCACCGGGTTTCCAGCTCGAAGGATTCCGGGCTGAGCTTTCCCACCGAGATCATATGCTTGAGAGCACCCAGAGTTATGTGATCGGTGATCTGAATATGGGCAACATTCAGCAGCAGCTTGCCCGACTCGGCCTTTCGAGCCTCCCATTGCTGGGGGGCGGCCTGGGCTTCACGCTCTTTCTTATCCTTGAAACAATCCTCGATGATCGCATCCAGTTCCCCTGGACCGAAGGGTTTTGCAATGAGGTTGGTTACACCGGCTTCAACGGCCTTTGCCGTTTCCTTCTTTTCGCCGCGGGCCGTGGCCATAATGAAGGGAATGTCACGGGAGCCGGCGTTGGACCGTACCCATTTGAGAAGCTCGTAGCCGTCCTTTCCGGGCATGTTCCAGTCGCTGATGATAAGACGGATGTCTCGTTCCTGACCGAGCTTTGCGATAGCGGAGTCTCCGTCGTCCACCTCGACGACATTGTGATAACCCAGCTCGTTCAGGGCCTTAATTTCCATCTTCCTCGTGATCTTGGAATCTTCGACCAGCAAAACCTTGATTGTGCGATCAACCGCCATATGTAACTCCCACGCTAAAATGATCCGCTCTCATTTGCAAATTCCCGACATTTTAATGCCTCTCCCGCACGCCCACAAGGCGATTGCATTCCAGGAACCGCCAAACATTTCCCTGACGTGGAATCCCGCCTGGCAGCCGTCGGAAGGATTCAGGCATGAAACCCTGCATTGTTTAATCCCCATATCATGAAATTAGGAGGTGCGGCGAGTAGAGATTGACCTGATGAAGGAGCCCGTGAATGAATCGGGAAAAAACCAAAGAAAAAGGCCTGGAAAGTCACTCTTCCCAAGCCTCTGATTTCTTTTCTGGTGGAGCTGGTCGGGATCGAACCGACTACCTCTTGAATGCCATTCAAGCGCTCTCCCAACTGAGCTACAGCCCCGAAAAGTGACGTATGAATACCCAAAACCCCGTTGGTTGTCAACTTCTTTTTCTTTACCCCACGGAATCATTTTTCCTTGACACCCGTCGCCACCTCTGGCTATAGTCCTGCCGATTCGCCGGAGTGGTGGAACAGGTAGACGCGCTGGACTCAAAATCCAGTATGGGCAACCATGTGAGAGTTCGATTCTCTCCTCCGGCATCCAGGAAAGAAAAAGGGTTGAGCCATTTTGGTCAGCCCTTTTTTTGTCACCGCACTACTTTCAAGGATTTTGGGGTTCCATGCACGTTTGCCTCAAAATGTTTTTCATGAAAGCTATAAATTAAGAGCTTCCATCGAGCTCGAACAGTGTCAACACACCCACACAGCCGCAAAATGTTGCTCTTCTCTTTCAACGAGGCGTCATTTTACCGCATGGCTGTGACATGAATCGAAACAAACATCGATGCTCAAAGGCTTATCCCGTCTTGATTTTTGTCTTGTACCCACTTACTGAACTATGTTAAATACTGCAGTTCAAAACATGTGCCTGGGTGGTGGAACAGGTAGACACAAGGGACTTAAAATCCCTCGCCCCTTGCGGGTGTGCGGGTTCGATTCCCGCCCTAGGCACCAATTTACGAACCTTGAAAATTTGTAGATATTCGAGATGCAGTGATTTGTACCACCCCTGTACCACCTTTTTCTAAAATTACTGCTCTGTTTGGGCATCAAGCGGAAGATGGAGCGTAATTGGTGGTCACCAAGCGTCATTGAATGTCACTTGACATGACCTAATGAGAATGATTTAATTATGGACGTGATCATCCCCGGTTGGGCGAAAGCTCACCGGCCCCCTCCAGGTTGCGACCTGGAGGTTTTTTTATGCCCAAAGGCTGCCTGATGAATCGAACGACCTTTCTGATCGACGGATTCAATCTTTATCACTCCCTCAAGCACGCAAACACCGACCTGCGCCACTTGCGCAAGCCGGATCATACAAGATGGCTCGACCTCCGCGGATTGTGCCGCTCCTATCTTCACGCTATCGGCAATCAGGCACAACTTGAAGAGATCTATTACTTTTCAGCTCTGGCTGAGCATTTAGAAGCGAGAAATCCCGATGTTACCCAGCGCCACAGGACCTACATAAGCTGCCTGGAGGATACGGGGATCATCGTCGAGCTGAATCGGTTCAAAGCAAAAGAAATAAGATGTCCATCCTGTAAACAGACTTTCGTGAGGCATGAGGAGAAAGAAACGGATGTCTCAATCTCGGTCAAGCTGATCGAAGCCTGTGTACTCAATAGGTGCGAAACGGCGGTACTTGTCACGGGAGATACCGACATCGCCCCAGCGGTGCGGACAATAAAACGTCTCTGTAATGAAAAGAAGATCTGCTTCCTATTCCCGTACCGAAGGCATAACAGAGAACTGGAGCTCATCGCCGATGGCTGCTTTGATATCAACCTCAAGAAAATCCAGAAACACCAATTTTCCTATTAGCACAAATGTCGGTTGGGCCGTTGCCCACCAACGGATTTGAAGACCTCATGTGCCATACTTGATCGGGGATTTGTCGGATTCTCCTCTTGAGAGCTTTCATCGGCTGGTGGATAGTT